>WNFR01000841.1_pt1 | contig 70308 bp, 59 predicted proteins | sample 5400221 | NCBI WGS metagenome assembly WNFR01 (sample SAMN13153357, study PRJNA577476) | soil metagenome | isolation source: 40 cm soil under Madrone tree | place: USA:California | collected 2016-06-14
CAGGAGCGCGCCCCGCAGCAACAATCTACGATCATGTCGGCGATCCCGTGGTTGGCGACTGGCCGGTCCTGCGTAGTGCTCTCTTGCGGCTTGGCACTTTTCTTTGTATGGTCCTGTCGTTACGAATGATGGCCTTTGCAGGCTAACTGACGGGAGGCCCAGATAAAACCTCAGTAAGCGTCTTACGGGGATTCAGCCATGAATGACTTAATCAGTCGACGGTGCTTTCTTGGACAGTCTGCGGTAGCCATCCTTGGAGTGAGTTCGATGAGCAAGTCAGGTGAAAATATTCGTGGAGATGAGAGGGAGCCGCTTTTCCGAATCTCTCTCGCGGAGTGGTCGCTGCACCGCACTCTCTTTGCCGGCAAGCTTGACCACCTTGACTTTGCCCGAACTGCCAATAACGATTTCGGCGTCAAGGCGGTCGAGTACGTCAATCAGTTCTTCAAGGACAAAGCTAGCGACCAGAAGTATCTCGGCGAGATGAAGAAGCGAACGAGCGATCTTGGAGTAAGAAATGTGCTGATTATGATTGATGACGAAGGCGCATTGGGAGATCCCGATGAGGCTCGACGGAAAAAAGCAGTAGAGAATCACTATAAATGGGTTGAGGCTGCCAAGTTTCTGGGGTGTCATTCGATTCGAGTGAACGCACAGGGCGAGGGCAGCTATGAAGACCAACTCGAACGTGCCGCCGACGGGCTGCGCCGGTTGACCGAATTCGGGGCCGAACACCGGATCAACGTCATTGTTGAGAATCACGGCGGCCTGTCTTCCAACGGGGCCTGGCTGGCTACGGTTATGAAAAAAGTCGGCCATCCGGGTTGCGGAACCTTGCCTGATTTCGGGAACTTCAATCTGGGTAATGGCCAGCAGTACGATCGCTACAAAGGTGTGCAGGAGTTGATGCCATTTGCAAAGGGAGTCAGCGCCAAGTCAAATGATTTCGATGAACGAGGCAATGAAATAAGAATCGACTATCGGCGCATGATGAAGATCGTCGTTGACGCAGGGTACAAAGGGTATGTCGGCATTGAGTATAGCGGGGATCGGCTGAGCGAGCCCGAGGGGATCCGAGCAACCAAGAACCTGTTAGAGCGTGTCCGCGCAGATTTATCAGGACCCGCAAGATGAAATAAAAGTTCCGGCGCGGAGTAAAGTTGCAATATCCTGGAGGAAGGGAATATGTCAGGTTCCAAAAAGAGCATCCGTGGAGGACAAGGGGTAATTTCGCGGCGTAGTTTCGTGCGCGGAGCTGCATCCATGACTGCGGCATTCACGATTGTGCCTCGTCACGTGCTCGGTGGGCCCGGCTATATTGCACCGAGTGAAAAAATCACTGTTGGCTGCGTGGGTGTGGGCGCACAAGGTACGCGGGTGATGATGGACTTTCTCAAGCAACCCGAGGTGCAAATCGTTGCGGTTTGTGATGTCAACAAAGAGAGTAGTGACTATGTGGAATGGTTTCCGAACGAACTGCGCGACAAGCAGCGAGCGCTTCTTGGGAGCCGTTACTCAGATTGGGGATCCGACTGGAAGGGCCCGACAGCAGGACGTGAGCCTGCGCGGCGGCTGATCGAAGCTTACTATGATGCGCAAGCCCCTTCAGGTAAGTACAAAGGCTGCTCCGTCTTCGTAGATTATCGCGAGCTCCTGGAGCAACAGAAAGACCTGGATGCGGTGATGGTGGGCACTCCTGACCACGCTCACGCTGTGGTGTCGATAGCGGCGATGAAGAAGCGCAAACATGTCCTCTGCCAGAAACCGCTGACCCATTCGATCTACGAAGCCCGCCGCATCGCTGAGGTCGCACGCGAGGCAGGGATCGCGACGCAGGTGACCATTAACAATCAAGCTTCCGAGGATACACGATTATTATGCGAATGGATCTGGGCCGGCGCGATTGGACCCGTGCGCGAAGTCCATAACTGGTCAAGCCGGCCCTTCTGGCCTCAAGGACTGGACCGGCCCGCAAGTGGAGAGGCAGTGCCGTCCACACTGGACTGGGATTTGTGGCTCGGCCCGGCGCCGTTTCGACCGTACAGTCGTGTGTATCTGCCTTTCGTCTGGCGCGGCTGGTACGATTTCGGATCGGGCTCATTGGGTGACATGGGATGCTACAGCTTTGACACCATCTTCCGTGTCTTGAAGCTGGGGCCGCCGGAGAGCGTTGAAGGTAGCTCGACCAAAACTTTTAAGGAAACATTTCCCATCGCCTCCGTAATTCATTTCCAATTTCCTGCGCGAGGTGATATGCCGCCGGTCAGGGTGACCTGGTACGATGGTGGGCTAAGGCCGCCTCGTCCGCTCGAACTGGAAGAAGGGCGAGAGATGGGTCGAGAGAACGAAGGCTTGCTGTTTATTGGTGAGAGAGGAACTATAATATGCGGATTTCATGGAGAGAATCCGCGCTTGATACCCGAGTCGAAAGCGAAGGAATTCAAGCAGCCTCCTAAGACGCTTGCCAGGTCCGCGGGCAACAACCAGGAGTGGATCGAAGCATGCAAGGGAGGACCACCCGGAGGCGCAAATTTCCAATTTGAAGGACCGATAACCGAAACAATTCTGCTGGGGAATGTGGCTCTGCGCACGGGCAAAAAGTTGTATTGGGATGGGCCCGGCATGAAGATCATCAACGCTGCCGAAGCGCAACAATACGTGCGTGACCAGTACCGGCAAGGATGGACGTTGTAGCTGAGAGAACCTGGAGACAATGATGTCCTCGCCGCAGGTTATCAAACAACCAAGAGTCTATGACGTGATAGTCATCGGGTCGGGCGCTTCAGGCGGGATGGCTGCCTGGAACCTCACTCGACAGGGAGTGAGTGTGCTCGTGCTCGATGCCGGTTCGCGTTTCGACAGGAACAATTTTTGGACTCACGTTATGCCCTACGAATGGCGGGAGCGTATCCGCAATGGAGAGCATCCACCCGAGTTTTACCTGAGCGCAAAGGAACAGCCTTATTTCACTCCCGAAGGCAGGCCATTCGACTTGACCCGAGTCTGGGGACTGGGCGGGAAGACTAACGTTTGGGGGAGAGTGAGCCTCCGATATTCCGATCTCGATTTCAAAGCAGCCGAGCGCGACGGCTGGGAGATCTCCTGGCCGATCAGTTACAAAGACATCGCGCCCTACTACGACAGAGTGGACCAGCTAATAGGCGTCTGCGGCGGGGCTGATGATTCGGACGTTTTGCCCGGAAGCAAATATCACATGCCTCCCCCGAATCCTCGATGTGGAGAGATGTTGCTGAAGAAGGCTTCGGCTCGCCTGGGCATCTCAATCGTGAGTGGTCGCCGCGCGGTGTTGACGCGCAATCACAACGGCTTTCCAAAGTGCCACTATTGCGGGAACTGCGGCAGAGGTTGCGACACGTCCAGCTTCTTCAATGCGGCCGATTACTTGATTGCGCCCGCGTTAAAGACCGGGCGTCTTGAATTGCGAAGTAATGCGGTTGCCGCGCGGATACTCGTAGACAAGAAGGGAAGGGCAAGCGGAGTACAGTATTTCGACCGCTACTCGAAGCAAGAGTACCAGGTGCGCGGGAGGGTGGTGGTGCTCGGAGCGTCATGCATAGATTCGACGCGCATACTCCTCAACTCAAAGTCTGATAAATACCCGAACGGCATCGGGAACGGGTCTGATGTGATCGGCAAATACCTTTGCGAGCAGGTTCGTATAGAGGCAAAGGCTTTCCTTCCCGAATTATTCGGGAGGGAAACCACCAATGATGACGGCATCGGAGGCGAGCACATTTACATGCCGCGCTTCAACCATCGCGGGAGGAAACGCGATTACCTCAGAGGCTTCGGGGTGCAGTTTTGGGGTATAGGCTGTCAGGCAGGTGCGGGCACCTATGCCTCGAGCGTGGCGGGCTTTGGCCCGGCTTTGAAGAGAGAGATCAAACGCCGTTATCCTGCGTGGGTTGAAGTTCATCCTTTTGGCGAAGTCCTTCCTCGTCGCGATAATCAAGTGACGGTAGAAGGCACGCCGAATGATCAATATGGAGTACCGCTTCCAAAGATAGCTTACTCAATAAAAGAGAACGAACACCGCATGGCCAATGAGATGTATGATACTGTCGAGATGCTTCTGCATGAAGCTAAAGCGGAGATCTTCGAGCTTGAGCGGGGGCGAACTGGCCGCAACGGTTCTGCCATCCATGAGCACGGCACCTGCAGAATGGGTGATGACCCGAAGAGGTCGGCTCTTAACAAGTTCAATCAGATGCACCAGGTGAATAACCTGTTCGTTGTTGATGGCAGCGCCTTCCCTACGGCGACGGAAAAGAACCCAACGCTGACAATACTGGCAATGGCGTGGCGGGCAACAGATTATCTTGGCGATCAATTAAGGAAAGGTAACTTGTGAAAAGTAGTAGGGGAGGAGGAATCATTTATGCGGAAAATGAACAGGCGCGATCGATCGTCAATGTGGGCGCGGACAAGCGCGGGATCAATGTTCCACCGAAAACCGAATCGCAACAAAGTCAAGCCTGACCCCTCCTCTGCAGAGGCTGCTGATTGAGCGCAGGAGTCTAGCGGCTATGCGACGCAAGAATTGGCGAATCGTCGTTGTAGGTTTCGTTCTTATTATCATGGCCCTCGCGTTTTACGTCTTCATGCTGTCCATCGCGTCGAAGTCAAACGATCCTGTGGCATTGATGCAAACGGTTGGACAAGTTGCGGGAGCCGTCGGCGGCCTCAGCCTCGCCATGATCATCATCGGGCTGATTGGCAAGAAGGTTTAGCTCAGATGACCTGCTGGTATCCGTCAATACTTATCGTCGACAAATCAACCATCTAGGTCCGGATTCTGGGATGACCCGCGAACGACGTTGAGTTCATCCCCCGCGCAGTAGTTTTGGTCGTAGCCGTTCAAGTATGTCCGCGATCCTTTCGGCTGCATGCCCATCGCCGAACGGGTTCCTGGCAGTGCTCATCAACTCATACACTTGCGCATCAGTTAAGAGCCGAGCCACTTCTTCGGTTATACACCCAGCGTCCGTACCCACGAGCTTTCCCGCGCCCGCCTCGACGACTTCGGGGCGCTCTGTTGTCTCGCGGAGTATGAGCACGGGCTTGTGAAAAGACGGGGCCTCTTCCTGGATGCCGCCGGAATCAGTCAATATCAAGAAACAGCGACTCATTAGCCGGAGTGCGTCAGTGTAGGAGACGGGATCTGTAAGATGAATCCGAGCCGTACCGCTGAGCTCCTCCTGTACTACTCGACTCACGTTTGGGTTTCTATGCACGGGATAGACTATCTCGACGTCATTGAAAATGGTGACGAGCGTTCTGAGAGCGGAACAAATAGAGCGCAGGGGCAAGCCGTGATTTTCGCGTCGATGGGCCGTGACCAGCAATACCCGCTTGTGATCAAAATCGATTCGGCTGAGCCTTTCGTCGTCAAAACTACCCGCGAGCGGAATTGATTGCAGGGCGTCAACAATCGTGTTGCCGGTGACAAAGATATGCTCTTCAGCCACTCCCTCACTCAAGAGGTTAAGTCGGGCGCGCTCGGTTGGGGCGAAATGAATATCGGCCAGGCAACCGGCTATTCGGCGATTGATCTCTTCCGGGAATGGATTTCCTCGATCAAATGATCTGAGTCCCGCTTCTACGTGCCCAACGCTTATGCCCTGGTAGAACGCGGCGAGCGCTGCGGTCATAACGGTCGTAGTGTCGCCTTGAATCAACACTACATCGGGCCTCCGCTCGGCTAAGAGTTCGGATATAGAGGAAAGCGCACGCGACGCGAATCCGGCGAGACTCTGATCATGCTGCATCAGTCCCAGGTCTATTTCTGGTTCTATACCAAACACGAACAGGACCTGATCGAGCAGGTCGCGGTGCTGCGCGGTTGAGACGACAACGTGCTCAAACGCTGCACTGCGATCCAACTCCCTGATCACAGGCGCCATCTTGATCGCTTCCGGGCGGGTGCCCAGGATTGTCACGATTTTGAGGCGTCTCATTGTTGGAGATGGTTCCCTTCGCTCAAACTTAGTCATCGCTTTAACGCGAAGCCGAACCCTGCTGAGAAGAAACGCGTGAAGCCTCCGGAGTCGGTTTGCGAGGGGAAGCTGCGTCCAAAAGCCACGGTCAGTCCCAGACGGCCGGACACGTTGTAGTACGCGGTTGCATATGCTACGGAGCTCGTCGGGCGCGGCGTGATTGCGAAGTTCGATTTTTCAAATAACCCGCCATGGCGATACGAGTAGTTGGCCGAAACAATGAGTCGTTCGCCAATCGCGCGCCGCACGCCGGCGCCTTCGAATGGCTGGCTGCGCGTCGTGTAACCCGCCTGACCATAAAATGCGAAACCCAACATTGTCTTCTCCGCGATCAGTGCCAGCTGAAGCTCGTAGGGCGAAATGCCGGTGCCCCTGAGAAACGTCTGGCGCTGAACGGTAGCCGCAACGGCGAAGGCCGGATTCCTCGACGATTCATTTGCAATGCGGTAGCGCAGATGCACGACTGCGTCGTCGAGCTTGGTTGCTGCGCCGCTGGAAACCGAGGTCGAGCCTGCAACCGCCAGCAGAAATCTATTCGTCAGCCCGAACTCAAATCCCATGTATAGCGAGCTGTTGCGCAGCCGATCTCCGGTGAGGCTGTGACCTCCAACAAGGCTCATCACTATTCGACCGCGGTTGAGGGTCTCCGCATCATTCACGTAAGGGGGCCAGCGAGTCAGGCTGCCTGTATCGATCCCCGCCGGGGCCTGGGCGTGCGCCACGCACGCAAAGCCGCACAATAGCACCGGCACGATGACGGCGCGCATCGTACGAGTCTGCATACCAATGAGAAGTTGACCGCGTTCACGATTTGTAATCATCGCGTCACCTCAAATCTCTCTGTCTTTGCCCACACCCGCTCCTTGCGCCGCACGAAATCGTCATAGAATCCCTTGCACACAACCGGGATCCATAGCTGGCAATAGGTGAAATAAGACAACGCCGTGAGCAGAATGTTCACTAGCGAGTCTTCGCCTTCTTCTCGCGACAGTGCGAGAGTCACCTCAGCCACGAACAGCGCGAAGGCCAACAACCACACTTCGTTGTAAGGACCCGGTAGATCGATTCTTACCAGGCCCACAAGGCCAACGAGAAAGAGAATGTCCGATAGCACGATGGCGGCGAAGAAGATGTAATACAGCCCCATAGCGTAGAGCAGCTCGACGCCAAGCCTTCTCGGCTTTATGCTCAGCAGCCGCCGCGCATGCTTGATAAGCACGTAGTTGTTGCCGCGGACCCAACGGCTGCGCTGCCGGAACCAACTGCGAAGCCGCTCTGGTTCCTGTTCCCAGGTCACCGCGTACGGCACGTACTTGATCTTGTAGCCCGCTTCGTAGATCTGAATCGAAAGCTCGGCGTCTTCGGTCAAAGCCTCTTCGTCCCATCCGCCGAGCTTCTCGAGTATGGAGCGCCTTATCACCAAATTCGTGCCTGGCAGCGTGCAGACACCCAGAAGCACCCACCTGCCCGCCTGCACGATCCACTGATAACTGATTCCCTCAATGCTTATCATTCTAGTCAGCAGGTTCTTACTTCGGTTGATCGTTCGAAACGTCCCAATCACCGCGCCGACATCAGCGTTCGCACCGAGTTGTACTCCCAGATGCAGTAGCGCGCGCGGCTCAGGTGTGTTGTCGGCGTCGTAGACGGCGATATTATCGAACCGAGCAAGCCTCAACCCGCGGTTGAGAGCGGCTGATTTTCCGCCTGTGCGCTCGGCAGCCGTCAGATTGACCACACGAATGTGCGGATGCAGCGCGGCCCAGCGAGCGGCGATCTCGCCGGTGTTGTCTGTGCTCGCATCGTTGATCAGGATTATTTCGAACCTATCGGTGGGATAGTCGAGCTCCGACATGGCCTCCAGTGTGCGATCCAGCACCATCCCCTCGTTGTGAGCCGGAATCAGCAGCGAGATGGAAGGAAGATCTATTACATCCGCCTCCAATCCGCGCCGTTCCCTCGTGGTCAAATGGCTGTAGACGAAACCGAGCAAGCTCAGCACAAACTGGTACACAAGCATGAACCAAATCAGCACCACGCTCACTACGAACGCCGCATCAATCAGGGTGCCGGTCACTCACGCGCCTCGCTGCCAGCGGGTTGGAGCGGGCCTGTCGATCGGCCGACGGCGGCCAACTTGGAATGCGCGGCTTGCAGCCCGGCGTGCGCAGGAGATTGCTGTTCTAATTCTCCTCTCATCATCCGGCCGACGCGGCGGAAACCGCGACGCATACGCACGGCGATATACAAACCCCCGATGAGCAGGAAGAATCTGCTGCCCAGCCAGACTATTAGCCGCGAGGAGAAGACGCTGGCGAGGTCGACCGCCATCGACGCAGAGGTTGCATCTTGAATTTCGACCACGTGATGACCACCTGGAATCTTGAGCAGCCAGTCGCGGCCGCTGCGAATGAGCGCAAGCTCGACTGGGCTGCCGTCAATTTGCACAGCACGAGGTTGGCGAGAGACGGTGACCCACGAGCGCGTCGGCGACGAATAATTGATCGCGACGCCCAAACTTGTTCGCTCGACTTGCGCGACTTCGGCGGTGATGTCCTTTACGACAACCTTAAGGGCGAGCTGATCGGTAAAGCTCCCTTGTCGCGCGACACCGCCAACGCTGTGCTCGCCGGCCGGAACTATCACCTCGCCATTGCTGCCGCATTGCCAGACTACTCCGTCCAATACGAGGGCAACATCGCTCCGCCCATTCGCTTCCTTTGACCACTCGCCGCTCGGGAGGCCGTATCGAACGGTTCTGTTCGTTGCGAGCCTGTGTGTTTCTCCCTGTTCGGACGCAAGGCTATTCACTCGCGCCGCGCTGCCGAGCACCATAGACACCAACGCGCGGTCTTCCGGTCGCAGGCTCGCTTCGCTGTAGATGCCGACGCGGCCATTGCCCGCCCTCGCGGCGGAAGCCGTTGCCAGAGCCAGTTCCGTTCCTGACATCAAGTCGGTGGGGCCGATTCCTCGCAACCGGTCCCGCACGACGTTGACGTCGAACATCAGCCTCGACGGGTCGCTCACGAGCTTCTTGTACGTCTCCCCAAACTCGCGGTAACGCGTCGGCGTGTTGCCCCATCGATCCGCGGGGTCCTCAATCTGCAGCGTGAAGTCGTAGCGCTCCATTAGCGCGATCACATCCCTCGTGTCAGTGCCGGTCTTTTCGGTCACATGGGGGTTGTGTAAACTGTCGAGCACCGTGCAGATGACATCAAGCTGCTTGTGGGTCCTTATGTCCGAAACGCGATCCAGTGCGGCGACCAACCAGTTGCGAACAAGGTCGGAGCGGAACTTGCTCCATCTCGCGAGCGCACTCGAGTTTGCTTTCCAGTGATAAGCTGAGGTCTCGTTGAAAAGTTGGCGAGGATCGAAGCCAGCCTTCCCGCGGAATTGAGCCCTCACGTCGTCGTTCATTGGAACGTACGCATTTGGATCCTCGAGGCCATTGCTGTCGAAGCCCATCTCGGCGATGTTCACGCCGTCCCAGTCGTGTGACTCGATGACACCAGCGACGAAGTTCAGCGCCTCCCTACGGCAGGCATCGTTGGCGAGGTTCATCATCTTGCGCCAGCCTCCGCCCGCATCGCTTCCTGTTGCCGTCTTCTCGCGCCACTCGGGATGTTCCTCCCAGAACTTCTGGGACACCTGGGGGAGCTCAAACCACGCATACACCGCGATGCCGCGCTCGTGACAAAGCCGGATCAACCTTTCGTAGTCATAATTCCATTGCGGGTAAAAGTGCCAGGCAGCCGCGTAGATCGAACGAATGCCGTCGCGCTGCCACGACGCGACGAGCTTTTCGATCTGAGCCTGCTCCCGAAAGCCCGGATCGAAATAGCATTCCGCGCCGTAGGCTGTGAGTTGCGGTGTAAGCCCGAACCTCTGTCGCAGGTGATGGAACAGATAGGGGTAACGCGCATAGCCCAAACCAGTCTCCGGGTCCAGATCCGCCGCGAGGTACAAAACCATACCGTTGCCTTCGCGAGACGCGACGGCGAGCGGCGACTGCGAGTCTGCGTCCTCGATCAGGGTCGCGGTCACCGGGGGCGCCTCGAAGCGCTCCACCTCGCCCGGGTGACTCCAGATGACCTCTGAGTCGGGGAACAAGAAATCATGCTCTTGCGAAATCGTTTGTTTGCGCGACGTGAATTTGAAACCCAGCCGCTCGGCCAGCTCAGATTTGCCTTCAATGAGGGCGCGCCCGCCCCGCTCAATCCAATTCGCTAATACCTCCCGTTCTTTATTGGGAAGCATTATGGCTGCCTGTCGAGGCACCACGAGGAGCACGTCCTCCCGAAGATTAGCGCTCAACTCGTCGGCCTGGTCTGGCGGGCCGGCAACGGGTACACAAGTGACCGGGACGCCGTAGACGTCCAGCAGAGATTTGAAGCTCGCGATATGGCGCACAGCTTCTTCTGACCGCGACGGCGGCGTGAGCAGAACAGCTTTACGCGCGCGCACATGAGACTGCGGGAGCGAAGTACCATCTTTGCCGGTAATCCAATCAGAGGCGCGCTCGAGCAGACCTGGCCGGGGAGGCTCCATCGGCTGACGCGCTACTCCTTGTACCGCAATCAGACCCCCGCTCGGCGGATCAAGCTGCTGCGCAATGGACTTCCCACGCTCTGTCTTCTCAGTCTGTTCGTTTGTACGGCCCGCGCCATCCATCGAAACGCGGCGCAGGAAGGAATGATCCGGAGCAGAATCGATCGTGCGCTTCGCAGTCGCGACCGCATAGTCCCCGAGCGACAAGCCGCAGCCGAACTGCTTCGCGGAAACGAACTCGTAGCCATAGCGCTCGATGCCGTCGATGGCGGTCTCGAGATATCGGCTGTCGAGGTAGGGATGAAAAAAGAACGACGCGATCGGATCGCGGACCGCCAGAAGTCTTCCCGCCGCTTCGACGATCCGGTCGGGCTCGGGGTCTTCGCCATTTACGTAGCCGAGGTTCTCAGGAATGACAGACTGCCCGAGCCAGTCTTCGGCTTCATAAGGGAAGTACTGTTCGGTTCCGCTCTCGTCGACGACCATGCGCCGTTCGTAGGTGTGGGTAAACACGGTCGCAAGCGAGCGGTAATGCTCGAGTGAGGCGGTGTAGTGCGGCGTCTCCCACGCGACAGGGTATAGCCCGACGTGAAAGCATTCATCGAGTGCGGCTTCAAGTTTGTGCGACAGTGCAGCCAGGGATCCGTCCGGCGTCGCGTGGGCTGAAAGCGAGTCCCAGAACTCGAAGTCATCCCCGCTCGCTCCGTGAAGCTGATGCGTTACTCCGTGAAGCACGATCGTGCCGCCGTGGGCGACCATGTAGTGAAGGGCGTCGACTACCCCGGGCTCGTCTGAAAGGTAAGTCTCGATCCGGCGAGCAGGATCCTTGAAGATCGGGATCAGCGCGATCTGGAATGGCACGCGATGCGAATAGAGCAGGTCAGCAACGCGGCGCAAGTCGCGAGGATCGCTATCGGCGCTGACGTCTTCGATTCGCACCATCGCTCGACGCGCCTGCGGGTGCGGTTGGTTAAGTATATCGTGCAACAGATCTGCAAGTACTATCGAACGGTCGCTCTCCGAATTGAACCCAAACACCGAATCGGCGAAATACCAGAAGGAACCCGAGCGGACCACGTAAGGGATTTCACCGTTCGCGTCGCGTGCGGTGGCGATGATCTGAACGCGAGCGGCATCAGTGATTTTGATGGCATTGATTTCAGAGTCGTTTTTCGGGAGCGTCATTCCCTTATAATTAACAGTTGAGTATTCTTCATCATCGAGGAAATCTCCGCCGGAAAACCCCAGCCGCGTGGCAGCATCTGGTTGAGCGGTGAACTGACCGAGGTGACGGTTGATCCAACAAACCGGCTTCTCGCTTCTGGCCAGGTCTGCCAGCAATGACGTAGGCATCGAAGTGCCGCTCGCCAATCCACAGACGAACGTTGCGTTGAACTGCTCAGCAAGTCCGCCGGCGTATCCGGAGATGTGCCGGATGTCCGGCTTGATGCCAAAATGTCCGAGGAGATTTGCGACGTAACGCGCAGTGATCAGCCCGTCTCCGCTTGCCGCCGGACCGTCGTACACAACGAGAGAACTCAGCCCGGAACGCCTGACGGCTATAGGTTCATTTCCATGAGTCAACGGGGCGGTGCTGGTGAGTCGCGGACTCAGCCACAGAACTGCTGCGAGCGCCAGCAAGCACAGGGTTAATAGCGTAAATGAAAAGAAACTTCGGCGACGACCTGATAGTGGACTTAATCTCATCCCAAACCAACCCCGATCGCTCGTTCTTACGCGCGCTGGAAATGAACTATGGCTGACTGGAAGATCTTGCGCTGTTTTCCGGGCACAAATGCTCTCAGTTCCCAATTACTGAGATTGGCAGCGCAAGACACGTTTCCGTCGGGGCAGGGACCGGACTCTTATGTTTTATGGGTGAGGTGGTTGCCATACTACCATCCCTACCGGTTGCGGGAAAGAGTAATATGGTTAGATTCGAATTGGGAAGGCACCGCGGCTCGAAATCTGTCGCGTTGGTCCATTCTTTTTGTCCTGGCGGGCTGCTCAAAAAGGCGGTAACACACAGCGGAAACGCCCAATCCCACCAACGCGTTGGTGGATCGTTCATACTCAGCCTACACGGACGGAAACTGCCGCCTCCCCGAATCCCACCAACGTGCGTTGGCGGAATTTGGGGACGCTGCGTTCTTTCTTGTACCCCGCATATGAACGATCCACCGAGGTTGAGCCTAAATCCCCCGTCTACAACGATCCGCAAGCCTTCGAACTGCTTCTCGTTGTCCTCGGTCAATTTCACCAGGCGTTCCTGTATATGGTCGAGTTGAATCTGCTGCAGACTGGCGAGGCTTGACGCCAGGCGTGGTAGGAATAGATCGTGAAAGGAATGAATTGCTGATAGAACTCCAGCATGACTCCAAAGTGACTCTTCATAGCCGCTGCCGAACGTGATCCGCCTCGGTTTGTTCGAGACGGCGCAGTTCCATTAAAGCCGCCGGAAATTCCACGAATGACTTGTTCCCGTTTTCTTTGACCCACTGGAGGTGTTTCAACGCCTCTCGGCGCTCGCCAGTGACCGCAAGCGCCAGACCCATGTAAGTACGGGCCTCCGTCATTTTGTCATTATCCGTTGCCGAAGACAGCAGAGCGTCTTTGGAAATCTCCTTCCTCAAGTAGGCAACGATTGGATAAGGCCACGCACCCGCGTTCAGCCGTTTGTGGGCCAGGTCAAGCAGCTCGCTTGCGTCGTCTACCCGCCCGGCTTTCATATAACCCAACGTGCCGACAATCGCCATGTAAGGAGCACGCTCTCTGGACCACTCACCCAGGCTGAGGAAAACCTTGGCATCGTCGCCGGCCAGATCGCCTCGGCCGAGATAAAGATTTAGAAGGCTTCGGTTGAAGTACGCGTAAGGAAATCTCGGAGCAATGCGGATGACATTGGTGAACGCGTCGACTGCTTCCTCGTATCTTCCAAGTTCGTTATACCAGTTGCCGAGATTTGTGTAGGCGTTGGCAAAATTCGGATTGAGTTTCACCGCCTCGTTTACAGCCCTGATTCCTTCTTCATGCCGGCCAAGGCGGTAATAGGCGATGCCCAATCCGTTATACATATCTGCGTTCTTCGAATCGAGACGAAGCGCGTGATTGAAAGCAGCCAGAGACTCCTCGTAGCGTTTCGTCTCACCATAGAGCGAACCCAGTACACCATACGCATCGAAATAATCAGGATTGATGCGGATTGCCTGCCTGACCGCTTCTATAGCTTCATCGAAACGGTTCATTGCCTGATTGGCGTCGCCCAGAACGAGATAGCTGAACGAATATTCGGGATCGAGTTCGATGGCGCGCTGCGCCAATGCCAGCGCCTCGCTTGCACGTCCGACCCGGAGCACTGCGAACGCAAGGTGGGAGTGAGCCACCGCTGAATCTGGTTGTAATGCGATAACCTGTCTAAGAACATCAGCAGCCTTCTCGTACTGCCTCGACTTTAGTAGCTCTTTGGCTCGATTGATTTGATCTTGAACACTCTCTTTCGCCTGCGATTCTTCTGCCTGCGACTCAGTGACTTGTGCGGGAGCCACCTCAACGCAGGCGAATGCAGCCGTAATTAATAGGATTGCGCTGAAAAGGACGCGGGGTCGCGATAAAGGATGCTCTGATGTCATGTCGAAACCTCCAAGGACGCGTTTAGGAACATCACGCTTGCTGACCTTCACCAACTCCGTCCACTTGAGTCGAGGTTACCACAGCATACTTCGGCGAGCAAAATCGCTGAAACCGTGCTGAGACGATGCAATTGTTGAAATGGTGCCGTACAATAACGGCGCTCTAGGGCGGCGCCAAATAAGATCAGAGAGGCTAGTGCTCGAGATAAGCACTGTGCGACTAACAACGTGACCAAAACTTCGACGCTTCGAATCGTGGTGATTAAGCCTTCCAAGTACGATCCAGCAGGTTTAGTGGAGAGATTCTGGAAAGGCTTTATGACCAACAGTACCATCTACTACATAGCTAGTCTCACGCCCAGCGAGGTGTCCGGTGTGCCAGTTCAAGTGCATACCATCGATGAGTACGTTGAGCCAAATCTCCGCTACCTCGAGTTGTTACGAAAGCCCAGCGGCAGCGACGTACAAAACCTTGTTGCTCTGGTAGGAGTGCAGAGTCACCAGTTCCATAGAGCCCTGGACTTAGCCGCATACGCAGTTGAGCATGGTTCCCACGCGGTCATCGGCGGACCACATGCAATGACGTGTGACACAACCATGCTCCAGGGAAATGGGATAAGCTTCGCAATGTCGGAAGCCGAGTTGGTTCTGCCCACAATTTTGGATGACGCTCTGCACGGCGAGCTCCAGCCGGTCTACGGGAACGATCAGCGCTGGCAGCAAGAGTTAGAGGCGCCAATCGTGAATCCGCCAAACGAGAAAGCCTTGCGCCGGTACCTCGATAAGTCGTGCGGTTGCTACCCCGTTCGCGGATGCCCGTATGCCTGTACGTTTTGCTCAGTGATTAAAATCGCCGGACAGGTCGTACGCAGCCAGCCAATCTGGATCACCATCGAGAGCCTGAAGCGGGCTAAAGCCGCGGGTGTGCGAAGCATTGTTTTTACCGCCGACAATTTCAACAAATACTCCCAGGCCCCGGAGCTCTTGCAGGCCATGATTGATGAGAAACTCAATCTGCCGTTTTTTGTTCAATGCGACACGCAGGTGTTCAAACAGCCTGGGCTGATAGAGCATCTGGGTCGTGCGGGTTGTGCGCACATCTTTTTGGGAGCCGAGAGCTTTGATCGCAGAACGCTTCTGAAGATGCACAAGGCGCATAACCATCCGGAAGAGTACGCGGCTCTCGTCGGTTTGTGCCACGAGAACGGCATTCAGGTCCACTTTTCCAACATGATCGGATTTGAGGACGACACCGAGGACAGCATTATGGAGCACCAGCGGGTACTCATGGAATTGGCGCCGGACGTGGCTTGGTATTACATTTTGTGTCCGCTTCCGGGAACGGAACAGTATGATGAGTTCCAGGCAGCGGGTCTTATCACTGAGCCGAACCTGGATCGCTTTGACGCAAGCTGGCTGACGTGGACGCATCCAAACCTGAGCAAGAGACGTCTGCATACATTGCTGTTTGACTGCTACAAGCAGTTTTACAGTGTCTCCGGAACACTGCGGCGAATAAAGAAACTTTACCGTGAGGGGTGGGGAAGTTGGGGGCGAACGGTAGAGGCATACCGTGACAGTTTCTTTGTCCGCCTTGCCACTATCCAGGGCTTGCATCCCATGGCCGGCGGGATCTATCAGCTACGCCTCGATGCCGCCAGGGACTATCAACACTTGCGGCGAAAGTATTACGATTTCGATCTCGCGCCATTGCCAAAGAGCCTCGCGCTTTCAGCGCAGGACGAAGAGTTTAACCGGCGTAAAAAACTGGTTCTCCCCGTCCTGGCTTGAGTTTGGACATTTCCCCGAAGGGGATCCGTCCTCCAAGCCCAGGGTTGCTGTACTCGGCTACCCTGGGAAAGACGGCGGCGAGTTCCCCAACCTCAACGGGGTTGTAGCCAAGCCTCCCGGCGTACACCGACCCAGCGGATCAGATTGTCTCGAATCGTAATCGTCTATTGAGTTCATGACTGCCTTTCACGTGGGAGCGCTGCCGCAACCCCGTTGGGGTTGCGAGGATCATCGCTCTGCTAACTGTGTTGCTGGGTCCACCAACTTCGTTGGAGATTGTCGGCAACCGTACCAATAAGCTGTCTCATTTCCTTTTTCAGCAACCTGCTAGACCCTCCAAACCTCACCTTCGACTACAAAGCCGCCGCCATCTCAGCCTCAGCGTGCTCAATATTGCTTTTGATCATTAACAGTGATTGCGCATCACTAGCAGGAAGATCCTGGACATCCCTAATCTCCCCTCTCCTCGCGCGCGCGAGAGAAAAGGGGACGTTTGAGGACGTGACGCCAGCAACTTCTGTTTGACAAACCACTCGCTTACCTATAGAGTCATCAAGAACCGAGCATAGCTTACTCCCTTCTTCAGCTTCTCTGGGATTATCCAGTCTACCTGAATCCGACAGCTCACTTTCAAAGGAGCTAACAATGTATACACGAAATGTCACTATGAAACTGAAGGCGAATTCCGCCCCAGAGTTTGCCCGCGTAATCGAAAACGAGATTCTCCCACTGCTCCGCAAGCAGCAGGGATTCCGTGATGAGATCACCTTTGTCGCCCCGGAGCGCTCGGAAGCAGTGGCAATCAGCTTCTGGGAGACGAAAGAGAACGCGGAAGCTTACAACCGCACGGGTTATCCTGAGATATTGAAGAGCCTGGCGAAAGTGATCGAGGGAACTCCTAAGGTCGAGACCTTTGAGCTTTCCAATTCGACACTCCACAAGCTCGCTGCTAAGGGTGCTTGAGGTACAGAGCTTCTGATTTCGAGAGGGCGGACTCGTCCGCCCTCTCGCGACGCCAAGCGAAGTTCACCCACAAGCATGGGCGACGGAACACCTATTAGCGAAACAGTGGCAAAGGACGTGCCCGAGCAGTGGAAGCACTGCGTACAAATCATTGAAGGGAGAAAAGCGTCATGTCCAGGAGCAGGGAACAGTTTATTGATCAAGGCAGAGTTGAAAGCGAGAAATATGAGCCAAGTGAAGAGGTGCGGGTCGAATTTGATGAAGCGGCTCATCTCGGCTCGGCAGGGCATCAGCAATCGATCGAGGATCCTCGCGAACGCGACTCGACTTCGCCCGAGCTATCGAGAGGTGACATCGACGCCGCCTGGGAAGATGCTGATTCGGGCGAGGAGAATGTGCGCGTAGGAAACCCACCTGCTGATCAGAACATTGTGGAAGAGGTCGGTCAAGTAGCAGGGCTTACCTATCAGGACAACGAACCGCTGCATACGACCGAGAAGCTAGAGGCCCGAGATAAGCACCGGTGGGAGCTCGACCCCGCTTCATCGGAAGGCTATAACGAACGAATGGCGCGTGAAGGAGAGTATGAAGGGAAGTGAGGGCCGCATTCCAGAGCACATGCGAAACAGCGGCAAAGGCCGTGGGGCCCATCCCCATCCCTAAACGCCCCCTCCCCTCGCGCGTGCGCGTAAGGGACCGACCGACGCGAGTAAGCGCAGGCCCTCCGGCGCCACGTGCTGTTCAGCTTTTCCGAGGAATTAATCTACCAATGATACCAATGACGCTCTCCTCGCGCGCGCGTGTAGGGCGAGGGAAATGCGACTCTTCGAATCCCGAGCGTCCCGAAAGCTGGCTCCGGCGCACCTCTGCTCGGCCTATCTCCTCCTCTGTGAATCGGCGCTCCGCTGAGTCCTCACTCTTCTTTGCTTCCCGCCCGTAGTATTCCCGGATCCAAGGGCAGAAGATCATTCCCTTGCATGAGACTTTGTGTAGCCCTAATTGGACCGCAACGAATTTGACGCTGTTTGATCAAGGCCCGAATCAGCTTGTCGTAGCGGGTGGTGAACTGAATTGGCTCTTACAATAACTCACAACAAGAGCAAGTTCAGCATGGTAGCGTCATTCAATGGGAGTAAGGTAGTTGGTAGAAAGTAACGCCCAATCCCACCAACGCGGCAGATCGAGGCGTCCGGTTTCGCTGAGGTCCCGCAGCGTGATCCGGTCGATCCGATGTTCCAAACACTCAGCACGAATGCGAGTCGTTGACACGAGAAACCAAAGGGAATATAGTCAGCCCAGAAATCGTTATGGTTTGCGCCGGATAAGCTTGTCGGCTTACCTCGCAAGCTACTTTGACACTCAGCCTCACAAATGTCTTTGACTTAATGGAAATAGTGACGAACGCCCGATAGTAATTCCTCTCCCGACGCCGTTTGGAAGAAGTTGTCACTTCCGTCTTTCACGTGGGCATGTAAGTCGCCTCTTTGAAGCGGCGATACGCTTAACCTGGACGCTAATTCTACCTGAGAAGCATTCGGCCGTTGGTCACCTTCGGTCATCGCCTCAGCAATGAAATACAACAAGGAGGAAATCCAAATGTCAGCAGAGGAGAAAAGATTCGTAGCTAAGCATACCGAGCAGCTTACGAGCGAAGAGGGCGAAGCGGGTACATCCGACCAGAGCGCCGTTGGCGATGTTAGTAGGAGGACCTTTCTGCGGTTGGGCGCCCTCGCTAGTGCTGGAGTCTCTCTTGCGGGACCTGGAGATGGGCGCGCTCGCGCGCAATCTGAAGGGGCCAGGTTTGAAGAGGCTACCGTCGCCGAGTTGCAAGCGGCGATGGTTTTAGGCCGGCTCACCTCGGTTGCTCTGACGAACTTCTACATTAATCGCATCAGGACGCTGGACCAGAACGGCCCCAGCGTCAATTCCGTCATCGAACTCAACCCGGACGCGCTTTCGATCGCGAGGGACGCGGATGCGATGCGCCGCAGGGGAATTGTGTTGGGACCGCTTCACGGCATCCCAATCCTGCTCAAAGACAACATCGACACCGGCGACACTATGCAGACAACGGCCGGCTCGTTCGCGCTGGCCGGCCAGCCGGCCCTCCACGACTCGACGGTCGCCGCGCAGCTGCGCGCGGGCGGCGCAGTAATCCTCGGCAAGTCCAATCTCTCCGAGTGGGCCAACTTCCGCTCCTTCTTCTCCACCAGCGGCTGGTCGGGTCGGGGCGGACTAACCCACAACCCGTACTCGCTCGATCGCAACGCATGCGGCTCCAGCAGCGGGTCCGCGGCGGCGGTGTCCTCCAACTTCGCCGCGGTCAGCATCGGCACGGAGACCGACGGCAGCATCGTCTGCCCCGCCAACGTCAGCGGCGTCGTGGGCATCAAGCCGACAGTCGGTCTCACCAGCCGCGCAGGTGTAGTTCCCATCTCACACACGCAGGACACAGTCGGACCGCATGGCCGCACGGTGGCCGATGCGGCCGCGGTCCTGAACGTCATCGCCAGCCGAACACCTGACCCGCGTGACCCGGCGACGGCCGGCGTACCGCTCGGGTGGCAGGGGACGGGCCGGACCCGGCCGGCGTTACCTGCCGACTACACGGCGTTCGTGAATCCGAACGGTCTGAGCGGCGCACGCGTCGGGGTGACTCGGCAGGGCATTGACAATGCCCCTCCGCAGGTTGTGTCAGTGTTTGACGCGGCGGTGGCTGCCATTGCGGCCGCCGGCGCAACAGTGGTGGACCTGGACGGCTCCGGCTTCACCTTCGCTTCAGCGGACGGCGAGTTCCTGGTTCTGCTCTTCGAATTCAAGCTCGACGTGCAGCAGTACTTCGCCACGCGGGTGGGAGTGCCGATGGCGAACAAGACGCTGGCCGACGCCATCGCCTTCAACGATACGCACGCAGCCACCGAGATGCCGTACTTCTTCCAGGAAATCTTCCAGTTCTCGGAGGCGATGGATACCAGCGGTCCGGACCCGGGCAACAACCCGCAGCCGATTTTTGGCGGACTGACCTACAACCAGGCGCTGGACATCGACCACAACGCGGGCGTGAACGGCATAGACGCGGCGCTCAGCCAGTTCAACCTCGACGCGGTGGTGGCGCCGACCGACACCCCCGGATGGACCACCGATTTGCTGCTCTCCGACCACTTCATCTTCGCGAGCTCGGGACTGGCCGGCGGACCGGGGTACCCTATCGTGCAGGTCCCGGCCGGCAACGTGCTGGGGATGCCGATGGGTATAAGCTTCCTTGGGACCGCGTTCAGCGAGCCGACGCTGATCAAGCTGGCCTCGGGGTTCGAGGCGGTGACCCACGCGCGAATCCTGCCGACTTTCACCGGAAACGTGACGACGGCGAACACCGCTGGCACGAGGGTGACGCCGCTGCGCGTGACCAAAGACAATGGCCTGCGGCCGCACCGAATGTAGCCTCAGTTCTAGTTTGTAATCGAATGATCACCTCGGAGGGCGTCGACGAATCTTATCGTTCTGAACAATGCCGTCGATTGGGTTGCCTGCGCGGTAGACAGGCATGCCTTCACTTCGGTCGCCTTTTTGCGAAGCGGCCGCTGAAACCGCGCTCAATCCAGTCTTCGAGAACTTCGGATGCGGCAACGAGTTTGGGGCGTGCTTGATGTCACGCAGTGACGAGACCTTGCCCGCGAATGGGCGGAGTTGGCTACTGCGCTGCCGAGTGCGCCTCGATTTCTTAGTCGGTGCTAGAACATTCCTGATGCTCAATTAGGCCACTACCGGCTCAGCCTCGGGGAGCTCGATACTGCTTTCGAGCATTAACAGCGATTGCGACTCATTAGCAGGAAGATCCTGGACATCCCTTAATTTCCTCCCGATCGCCCGCGTCCTCGTCTGCGCCTTCTCGATGGTCTCAGATGCCTCGTGAAGCTTCTTCTGCACCTTCTCCAGGGTCTCGCCGTATTTCGACCATTCCGTCTTGACCGCCCCCAACAGGTTCCAGACCTCGCTGGATCGCTTTTGCACCGACAGCGTTCTGAATCCCATTTGAAGACTGTTGAGTATAGCCCAGAGTGTCGTCGGCCCCGCGATCACCACTTTGTATTCCCGCTGCACGTAGTCACACAGACCTCTGCGCCGAATCACCTCCGCAAACAATCCTTCAATCGGAAGGAACAAGATCGCAAAGTCGGTAGTCATCGGGGGATTGAGATACTTCTCGCAGATATCCCTGGCGGATTGTTTGACCCGGTTCTCAAGCTGCTTAGCGGCGACTTCTGCTAACTGAGCGTCGGCCTTCTCCTGCGCGTCGATTAACCGGTGGTAATCCTCGATGGGGAATTTAGCGTCGATTGGAAGCCACACGATTTCGCCGTCGTCGTCACCACGACCAGGAAGCTTGATGGCAAATTCGACGCGCTCTCCGCCGTTCTTGGTAGCCACGTTTGGAGCATACTGCTCCGGCGCGAGAACTTGTTCAAGCATTGCTCCGAGTTGCACTTCGCCCCATGTGCCGCGGGTTTTGACATTCGTGAGCATCTTCTTCAGGTCGCCGACCCCCATCGCGAGGACCTGCAGCTCGCCCAACCCTTTGTAGACTTGCTCCAGTTGTTCGCTAACCTGCTTAAACGATTCGCCGAGGCGTCTTTCCAATGTACTCTGAAGCTTCTCATCCACGGTCGCCCGCATCAGGTCGAGCTGCTTCGTGTTGTCCTCCTGGAGATCCTTGAGCTTTTTCTCAACCGCCGCGCGAAGCATGTCGAGTCTCTGCTCATTTGATTCCGTGAGCTTGGCGAGCTGGACGGTCAATGTCTCCAGCTCCTTCTTCTGCGTCTCGCTGATGCCGGTCAGGGTCTTGAGCACGGAGTCGTTGGAGCCTTTGAGAGAATTGGTTATCTCTTCGCGTGTCTCAGCGTTACGAAGCACCGCTGTTCTGCGGAAGGAAAAGGCAAGCAAATGGATCCGTCCTTACTTAAGTGAGTTCCCGCGAGCTGTGCTCACGCGCTGATGCGAGGTCGGCAGCATCGCTACTTCCGTTCAATAACGAGTGAGTGGACCTCGCCGGTGTCTTCTTTCACAAGCATCACCATGAAGCTGTGAGAAGGTCCGCTGAATTTGATCGATCTGCCGACGACTGTCGGGATATCTGAAACGTCTTCGTTAAAAACTTGCTTTATGACTTTTCGCGTCGCGCCGATGACGATTGCGTCGTTCCGAGGCAGCATCTTCGGAAAGAAGACTGCCTCTACCTTCTCACCTTGCCGCCGGAATGAAAACTTGTAATCCCCATAGAAACCAAGCTCTTCGTGCGTCGCAGTCGGCGCGGAAGTGGGTACGGTCGCTGCGGCCGATGGCGCGCTCGAGGGGTCGCTGACGACGCTGCGGACCAAGCTGACCACTAGGCTAATGATCAACATAGCCGCGAATATACCTACTACTGTCAGGACGATGATCTTCCTCTTGCTAGGCTCAGAAGCGAGAGGCGCAAGCCTAGGGCGGACTAAAGACAAAGGTCTGTGACAGACGCCGCACCTGGTCGCGGCGGGTACGCGAGCGCCACACGTGGCGCAATTAACATACTGCATAATGATTCTCCGAATCGGGGGTGAGTAGGATAGGAGCAACCGCGGTTAGTGTTATTGCCGATTAATCTCCGACGTTCAAGCCTTCTTTACCCTGCTTGCCCTTACCACGTAAAGCCACAAATGTCTGCAATACCAGGTCTTCGGCAGAAACGGAATAGCCAGCAGTCCAATGCAAGTGATAAAAAGCACGACGATCAGCACAATATTTGTGCCACTGCTCTTCGAGAAACTGTTTGTGACTCCGCATCGCGGGCAAGTCTTGCCGCCCCTATTGACGTACTCCGCTTGGTTCGTTTGATAGGAAGCGGGATAAAACGGCTGTTGCGGCTGATAGCTCTGAGCCGTTTGCATAGATGGTATAGCAGTTATGGCGGGGCGACCAGAACCGCATCGCTTGCAGCTAGCGGTGCTGGCGAAATTCCACAACCCGCAGTTGGGACAATTCCAGTTATGATCGCTCATCATATTCATAGCCTTTCTTCGGGGGCCCTTTCGGGGATCGGCTCTAGCGAAACGGACGGGTATGGTCGCTATTAGGAGAAACTACTTTGGGGCAGCAGGGGGGATGATCATAGTTATCATAACCCGGCTCTACTGGCCGTCAACAGTTCTTGCACTGCCGTAGTGTGTTGCGGGTTCGCCTTCTGTCATTTATATTGCCAGTCACAGTAGGCTTTCGGGACTACGCTGCGCCAAATGCAACTAACCGACTATCACGCAAAATACTTTGCACATGAGTTAACCAGGCGCTACCCCTCTGACAGCGTTGAGAAGTTCGCCGGCGCGGTCGCCAGCGCACAGGTGGATCTGAATCCTCATCAGGTTGACGCAGCACTGTTCGCGTTTCGTTCTCCTCTATCGAAGGGAGCAGTGCTCGCGGATGAAGTCGGACTCGGCAAGACAATCGAGGCGGGACTCGTCATTTCCCAGAGGTGGGCCGAACGCAAGCGGCGCATTCTGATTATCACTCCGGCTAACCTGCGCAAGCAGTGGCATCAAGAACTGACTGAGAAGTTCTTCTTGCCGTGCACCCTCATCGAATCTCGCTCTTACAATCAAGCGGTCAAGCTGGGCAACTTCCGTCCGTTCGAGGCGCAGGATACCGTCGTCATCTGCTCTTATCACTTCGCTCGCAGCAAGGCATCGGATGTAAGCGCTACGCCTTGGGATCTCGTAGTCATCGACGAAGCACACCGGCTGCGAAACGTCTACAAGCCTTCGAACGTCATCGCCAACACGCTCAAGCTGGCGCTCGCTCAGAGGGACAAGCTGCTGTTGAGTGCGACGCCGCTCCAGAACTCGCTTCTCGAGCTGTTTGGGCTCGTCAGCTTCATCGACGAGCACACCTTCGGCGATCTTAAGAGTTTCCGCGAGCAGTTCACGAATCTGAATCAGCAGCAAGTTTTTCAAACGCTCAAGGACCGCCTGAAGCCGATCTGCCATCGCACGCTGCGCCGCCAAGTGACGGCTTACATCCCGTTCACTAAACGCTTCCCCCTCGTCGAAGAATTCTCCCCGGAAGAGAGTGAAGATCGTCTTTACACGTTGGTCTCCGACTACTTGCGGCGCGATAACCTCCAGGCGTTGCCCGCAAGTCAGCGCTCGCTGATGACCCTGGTGCTTCGAAAGCTCCTCGCTTCGTCTACGTTCGCCATCGCCGGCGCACTCGGTACCATTTCAAATAGGCTCAAGGATAGGCTGCGGAAACATGAGCCGGCCGAGTCGCTCGAAGAAGAACTCGATCAGGACTACGAAGCCCTGGATGAAACCGCCGAGGAATGGCCGGAAGAGCCAGCCGAGGAACCGCTTTCGGATGCCGACCGCGTGGCCCTCGAAGCAGAGATTGCGGATCTTGATGCCTTCGCCGCGCTTGCCACCTCCATCGAACACAACGCGAAGGGAAGAGCATTGCTCAAAGCGCTCGGCGTCGCGTTCGAACAGACAGCCGAACTCGGAGGGGCGCAAAAGGCCATCATCTTCACTGAATCCCGGCGCACCCAGAACTACCTGTTGCGAGTGCTTGCTGACAGTCCGTTCGCTGAAGGCATCGTCCTGTTCAACGGCTCGAATACCGATGAGCGCTCGAAACAGATTTACGCGACGTGGCTTGAGCGGCATCAGGGAACAGATCGCGTTTCGGGTTCACGCACGGCCGACCTTCGTTCGGCCATCGTGGACTACTTCCGCGAAGAAGGCCGGATAATGATCGCCACCGAAGCCGGCGCCGAAGGCATCAACCTTCAGTTTTGTTCATTGGTGGTGAACTACGACCTTCCGTGGAATCCCCAGCGTATCGAGCAGCGCATCGGCCGGTGCCATCGCTACGGCCAGAAGCATGATGTCGTGGTTGTGAATTTCTTGAACCGAAAGAACGAAGCCGACCAGAGAGTCTTTCAATTGTTGTCCGAGAAGTTTCAGCTCTTCGAAGGCGTGTTCGGCGCTAGCGATGAAGTGCTCGGTGCAATAGGCTCGGGCGTGGACTTCGAGAAACGCATAGCGGACATCTATCAGAATTGCCGCCAGATCGAAGAGATCAAGTCTGCCTTCGATCAGCTTCAGCTTGAGCTCAACTTCGAGATCAGCGAAGCGATGACGCGCACGCGCCGGCAACTGCTTGAGAACTTCGACGATGAGGTGCGCGAAAAGCTCAAAGTGAGTGACGCCGCCTCGAAGGCTTACCTCAATCGCTTCGAGCGGCTGCTGATGCAGCTCACCCGGCACGAACTTGACGGTCACGCTGAGTTCATCGATGACTCGTCATTCCGTTTGAAGTCGAGTCCGTTTGCGCTCTCGAACGGCGAGATACCGCTTGGCCTCTATGAACTGCCTCGCCGTTCGGGTGAAGCGCATCTGTACCGACTCGGTCACCCGTTGGCCGACGCGGTCGTGGCCCAAGCTAAACAGCGTGCGTTGCCGGTTGCCGAGGTCCGGTTCGCCTTCAGCGAACACGAAGGCAAAGTCACCGTACTTGAGCCGCTGCTCGAGCAATCCGGTTGGTTGTCGCTGTCGCTCTTCACCGTCGAATCGCTCGATCAAGCAGAAGATTATTTGATCTTCGCGGCAATGACCGATGGAGGCCGAGAACTGGAGGAAGACGCCGCGCGCCGGATGATCTCGTTGCCCGGCCGGGTGCTTGGACCGACGAGCGCGGACGGCGGGTCGTTGCTCGAATCCATCACGTGTGGAAAGCAGGAAGCGATACAGCGAAGTATCTCTGAGCGAAATGCGCGATTCTTTGAAGCTGAGGCCGAAAAGCTTGACGGCTGGGCCGACGATTTGAAGCTTGGGCTGGAAAGGGAGATCAAGGAATTGGACCGAGAGATCAAGGAAACACGTCGATCAGCAATGGCGGCGCTAACGTTAGAGGAAAAGCTCGCCGGTCAAAAACAGATCAAGGCACTGGAATCGCAACGAAGCCAGAAGCGGCGTTCGTTGTTCGACGCCCAGGACGAAATCGACCGGAGCCGCGAGCAGCTCATCGGCGAGATTGAGGGGAAGTTGCAACAGCTCATCTCCCGGCAATTACTATTCTCGTTGCGATGGAGGCTGCAATGAAAAGGGCTCTGAGCTAAGAAGGAACGGCATTGACGACTCTGAAGCATAGCGACGGTTGTCGGCTTCAGAGTAGAATTCAGAGCGAATGTACAATCGGCCCATTCGAAGGAGTTGAAACGATGGCATCCGAACAAGTCGAGATCATTATGGCGCAGGTGCAGCAAATGTCTCCGGAGGATCGGTTGGAGCTGCTGAACCGTCTCACGGAGTGGGTAGATAGGAACAAGGAAAGCGCTGAGCGGCCAAGTCTGGTGCATGGTGCATACAGCAGGGACGCTCGTGAGGCAACAGGACTGGTTTACGGGAAATACCGAAATACCGGTCGGCCTGAAAGCACCGACGACGATTTCCGTTTGGCGGAGTGGCAGCCAACCGAGGAAGAGCTAGATGGCCATTAGGTTCGTGCTCGACACTCACGCGCTGGTTTGGTATGTCGAAGGAAGCACCTGCCTCAGTTCCGCCGCAAAGGCGATTATGGACGATCCAGCCAGCGAGATGATTCTTCCAGCCATGGCCTTAGCCGAAGCCGTTCACATCGTGGACAAAGGGCGCACTTCGATCTTGAGTTCAACAGATTTGTTGAATGACGTGGTCACCGAGCAGCGAATTCGAGTCCAGCCGCTGACCCTTGAAATAATTCAAGAGAGCCTAAGCGCTGGTATTGTTAAAGAGATGCACGATCGCTTAATCGTAGCGACCGCGCTTTATGAACAAAAGCTGGGCCATCACGTTTCGCTGGTCACCAAAGACACAAACATCGTGTCCTCTGGTTTGGTTTCTATAGTCTGGTAGGAAGCACGCAAGACTGCAAAAAGTATGGAGGACCGGGCCGCGTGCTTGGACCACCAAGTGCTTACGGCGCCTCCCTGCTCGAATCCGCGGGGAAAGCAAGAAACGATACAGCGAACTATCTCTGAACGAGAAAAGGCGTTCGTTGTTGATGCGCAGGATGAGATTGATAAGCAACGGAGGAACTAATAACTCAGATCGAATCGGGGTGCGACAGAAATGTGTATCTATGGGCGCTTTGGAAATTAGATGGAGAGAGAGTTAAGCATTGCTCCGTTGGCTGGCTAGCGATGCTGTGGAACGGAGGCGAGCAATGGAACCCGTAAATAACCCAGTCCCAATATCGGCACTTAATGAGATTCTGAAATGGTCGGTCAACCGCCCGGAATGGCAACGCGACGCTCTTCGCCGAATCATTGTCAGCGGAGTAATTGGGCAAGCCGATCTAGAACAGCTGAACCACCTATGTCGCGCGAAGCAATTCCCAGACAAGAGTGATCAGCCTGATAAGCAAGCTCACCCTCTCGATGAATCTCACATTCCACCGGAACCCGGACTAGAACATTCTGTTACGTTATTATCGATCGGTAAATTGCACGGGGTGAATCGAATTCCTTCCAGCCAGACCATCTCATTTGGTCCAACACCGGGCTTGACGGTCATTTATGGCGAGAACGCATCTGGCAAATCTGGCTATGCCCGCGTTCTCAAGAAGGTATGCCGCACACGTGGCGCGCCTCCGGTACTCCTGCCTAATGCGTTTGATCCTGTTCCTACGGGCCCAGCGACGGGAACCATCTACTGTCGCAGTGCTGGTAAAGATTATCCAGTGTCATGGACGGATGGAATTCCTTTTGACTCGAAGCTCGCCAGCGTCTTTGTCTTCGACGGGTCAACCGCGATGCACTACATTTCGCAAGATGGGCCGACTTCGTTTACGCCATCTGGTTTGGATGTCCTCCCACAACTCTCAAAGCTTTGCGATGCTATTGGACAGTTTATACAAAGTGATATTGAGCGCATGACCGCTGACATCGATGCCACGGCTAGGAACTGGATCTATGCTGAAGGAACCTCTGTTGGAAGCTTGATCAGAAATATGTCTGCCGAGACGAAGCCAGAAGATATCGATCAGCTATCTGGACTTGATGCAACTCAGACCTATCGCCTGAAGGAACTCGATGAAGCTCTGAAGTCCGATCCGAAGCAAAAAGCGGCCGAGAGCCGAGCTGCCGCGGCACGGCTGAGAGCATTTTTAGTCAAGATGTCCGATGGAGCCGTCAAACTCGCTGAGGATAAAGTTTCTGGTTTGAAGACACTCGCTGCTAATGCAAAGACAAGTGGAGAAGCGGCCAAAGAGTTCGCAGGCAAGCGATTTGATACCGACACGCTGGCCGGCACGGGTGGTGGACTATGGCGCAAACTGTGGGACGCGGCACGTGAGTTCTCTGTGGGCGCTGCCTACATAGACCAAGGTTTTCCCGTCAGTACCCACAGTGCTCGTTGTGTGCTCTGCCAGCAAGAGCTTGAATCTGATGCAGTGCAGCGGTTCAAGGAGTTTAACGACTTTTGCAGCGATGAGAGCCAACGGTTGGCAGAAGACGCCGCTAACCAGCTCAAAGGGGCTGCCACGACATACGAAAGGCTTGAGCCATTGTCAGCGGAACAGGAAAAGGTCGAAGCGGATCTCGGCTCGGTCTCCCAGACGAATCGAGATGCAATCGCCGAATTCGTCAGGGACGCTGACGCCCGTCTGGAAACGATAAAGGGCAACTTGAAGACGAGCACATGGTCGCAACCAGATGTGATCGGAACGTCGCCGGTTGCGGTTATTGAGTCGTTAGTCGATTTGCTCGAGAGCCGCGCGAAAACTGAGGAGTCAGCTGAGAACCCAGAGACTAGACAACAGCTCGAAGTCGAGCGAGCTGAACTGAAAGCCCGTGAGTGGCTCTCGTGCACGAAAAGCGAGGTGCTGGCGCAGATCGAGTGCTTCAAGCAAGTCGCAACGTTGGAGATCTGTAAGAAGGATACCGTGACGACGGGCATTACAAGTAAGAACACGGAGCTGACTGGCCTTTTAGTCACCGATATGTTCTGCAAGAGATTTAAGGACGAGGCTGAAGGTCTAGGTTTGAGTACGCTAGATGTGAAGCTAGAAAAGATTGAAGGGGAAAAGGCCGAGACTAGGTTCGGCTTGCGCTTTGAGTCTCAGTCGGCCCTCGCGCTACGTGACGTTGCGAGCGAAGGTGAACAACGCTGTATAGCGCTGGCAGCATTTTTGGCTGAGCTATCTCAAGCATCGCATCAATCTGCACTTGTATTTGATGACCCTGTCTCTTCCCTCGACCATTGGCATCGTGAAAAGATAGCGGCTCGACTAGTTAAAGAAAGCTCGACGAGACAAGTTGTGGTGTTCACGCACGATGCAGTCTTCCTGAATGATTTGGAGAGTATTGCCGCTAAGACAGCGGTCGACGCAACGTTTCGCTATTTGGAATGGAACGGTTCAGAACCTGGTTGGTGTTATGACGGTCTGCCTTGGGACTGTAAGTCGCCCGAGGATAGAATCGACAAGCTGCAAAAGAAGCAACAAGAACTTGCAAAGTCCTGGGGCCCAAAGCCAACAGACACCAACGTATCCCAGATGCGAGATGCATATTCCTGGCTTCGGAGGACCATCGAGCGGATCGTAGAGCGCGTGGTGTTCGGCGACGTCGTCTTCCGTTTTCGCTCTTACGTGAATCTCAAGAACCTGGACAAAGTCGTTGGCTTTTCGCAAACCGAATGTGATGAGCTGAGTCGGCTGTTCAAGCGATGTTCCGAGGTAGGCCCGCATGATTCTGCACAAGGAAAGCAGGGCGCCATCCCCGAACCGAAGGACTTGAAGAAGGACATTGACGACACGCTACAGCTTTTGGCCCAAGTTCGCGCGCGGCAAAAAGCAAAAGCTTCACCACCGGGGCCGCAAAGTGCAGGCAAAAGCTCGCCGTCACCTACGCCCCATACTACGACTCAACCGTGACTGGAAAGCAAAAACTAGAGCTGACTTGGATTGGGAAAGACAACCGGCCTCGGTTGGAGCCTCGGATTCTTCTAGAAGACGCGGAGAAGACCTATCACGCTCAGCACCGCGTTGCGAAGAACGACCTATTCGATAACCGCCTGATGTTCGGAGACAATCTTCTAGCCCTCAAAGCCCTCGAACAGGAGTTCACCGGCAAGATTAAGTGCGTTTACATCGATCCACCCTACAACACTGGCAGTGCGTTCGAGCACTACGACGATGGGATAGAGCACTCGCTGTGGCTCTCCCTTATGCGGGATCGGTTAGAACTCCTGCGACGACTACTTAGCGACGATGGCTCCATTTGGATCAGCATTGACGATAATGAAGGCCATTACCTTAAGATGCTGTGCGATGAAGTCTTCGGGCGTGCGAATTTTCTCTCGACAGTCATCTGGGAAAAGAAGTATGCGCCGAAAGCTGATTCAAAATATCTATCTCAGTCGCACGATTTTATTATCGCATTCGCGAAGAACCTTGATCACCTACAACTCAATCGGCTGCCCAAGACCGAAAAACAGACGGGCCGGTACACCAATCGAGACAATGATCCTCGCGGCCCCTGGAAAGCTGGCGACACATTGCGCAACGAGGTGCGCGACTACGCAGTCTTCCCAGTAGTCCTGCCGTCGGGGCGAGAAGTTTGGCCGTCGGCAGGTACAAGTTGGCGGTATACCAAAGAAAAGTTTGAACAATTGGTTTCTGACAACCGAATTTGGTTCGGTATTGATGGAGACGCGCGGCCAGCAATCAAACGATTCCTTAGCGAAGTAACGGAGACGATTCCAGCCACAACAATCTGGAAGTACCATGAAGTTGGCCACAATGATGAATCGAAGAAAGAAAGCAAAGCACTCTTTGGGGATCAGCTCTTTGGAACTCCAAAACCCGAGCGACTGATGCTCCGGATTGTCGCACTCGCCACCAGCCCTGGGGACTGGGTTCTCGACTCGTTCGCTGGCTCTGGCACCACAGGCGCAGTCGCTCACAAAATGAGCCGACGCTGGATCATGGTCGAACTCGGCGAGCATTGCCACACGCACATCATTCCCCGCTTGAAGAAAGTGATCGACGGCGAAGACCCCGGCGGCATCACCAAAGCCGTAGACTGGAAAGGCGGCGGAGGCTTTCGTTATTACAGGCTCGCGCCGTCGCTGCTTGAAAAAGACAAGTGGGGCAACTGGGTCATCAGTAAGCAATACAACTCTGCGATGCTGGCCGAGGCGCTGTGCAAGCTCGAAGGCTTTGTTTACGCGCCGAGCGACACGATCTACTGGCAACACGGCCATTCGACCGAACGGGATTTTGTCTACGTCACGACGCAGAACCTGAGCCCCGATCAGCTTCAACAGTTGAGCGATGAAGTCGGCTCTGAGCGTTCGTTGCTGGCGCGTGCACCGCGTTTCGCGGCAAGGCCGAGCGTTGGCCGAACCTGACGGTTAAGAAGATTCCCAGGGCGAGGAGGATGGTGGATGACGCGCAAGCGAACTCAGGCGGTCATCAAGCGATCCTTGCTGTCCGACGTCAGACGGATGATCGAAGACGCGCGCTCGGCTGTGGCGGTCACGGTGAATGCTGGGCTGACGATTCTTTATTGGCGGATCGGCGCGAGGATACGGAAAGAGATCTTAGCCGATCAGCGGGCAGAATACGCAAAGCAGATTCTTGTGACGCTGTCACAAGAATTGATGGCCGAGTTTGGTCCCGGCTATTCGGCTTCAAACCTGTCACGCATGGTGGCGCTGGCGGAGGCGTTTCCAAACAAGGAGATTGTCGCATCGCTGCTGCGACAATTGAGCTGGTCGCATTTCGTAGCATCCTTCTTCAAAGGACGACGATCCGCAGATTACGCAGATGACACAGATGAAGAGACAACAGAAATGACAGGAGGAATAGCGATGAGGCCAGGCAAGGTCCAGGAGTTCGGACAATTTGCAAAATCTATATCTGTGGAGAAGATGCGTGACCCGCAGACCTATGCCATCATCGGCGCGGCTATGGAAATGCATAGGGTACTCGGATGCGGCTTTCTCGAGCCGGTGTATCAAGAGGCATTGGCGAAGGAGTTCTTGTTGCGCGGAATTCCGTTTCGACGGGAGGTCGAATTGCCAATCACGAACAAAAGCGATCTCCTTGCAGTGAAGTACAAACCGGATTTCATCTGTTATGACGCCGTGATTGTCGAGCTAAAGGGACTAGATCGGCTCAGTAACAAGGAGAAGTCCCAGGTCATCAACTACCTCAAAGCAACAAGGATCGAACGCGGGCTGCTGCTGAACTTCGGCGCGGTTCGGTTGGAATATGAGCGCCTTATCCTGACAGCGAGGTACTCGTCCGCAGATTGCGCAGATGATACAGATGAACAACCGCGAGAAGGAGTGGCTGAGCAGCCGTGAATATTCGTCCGCAGATTGCGCAGATTACACAGATGAACAATCGAGAGAGAGGACGAGTAGCCGTGACCAACGCAATTCGAATTCGTTCCTGATATCTGCGGCATCTGCGTCATCTGTGGATAGGTGTGTTTAGCTTATGAATCGTCAGGTCAACGCCATCGCCGGCCGCCTGAGTCTGCGCCCGCCTCAACGGCGCTCGCTGGAGATTCTCGACCGAATCACGGAGATCGCGCCGCCCGCTAAGGATTCCGATATTCAAGCTGCGCTCGACGCCATCCGAAGCGAGTTCCCGTCGGTGACGGATTTCGAGCGCGAGTTTCCTTCGCTGTGTTTTGCGCTAGCGACCGGTGTTGGCAAGACAAGATTGATGGGGGCGTTTATCAGCTACCTGCACCTCGCGCACGGCTTCAACAATTTCTTTGTGCTGGCGCCGAACCTGACGATCTACAAGAAGCTGATCGCTGACTTCACGCCTAACACTCCGAAGTATGTCTTCAAAGGCATCGCCGAGTTTGCGACGGACGCACCGGAGATCATCACGGGCGACACCTATGAAGCAAAAGCCGGTACGCTGTTCGATGAGTTGCTGCGTTGCAAGGTAAACATCTTCAACATCTCGAAGATCAACTCCGAAGTGCGCGGTGGAAAATCGCCGCGGATCAAACGTCTCTCCGAATACATTGGCGAGAGCTACTTCGACTACCTCGCAGGATTGAAAGACCTGGTGCTGATAATGGACGAATCCCACCGCTACCGTGCCTCGGCGGGGGTGCGGGCAATCAATGAACTGAAGCCCGTGATTGGCCTGGAACTGACCGCGACCCCTTTCGTCGAGACGACCAGGGGCCCGGTTGCGTTCAAGAACGTGATCTACGACTACCCGCTGGGAAAGGCGATGGAAGACGGCTTCGTCAAAGAGCCTGCGGTCGTCACGCGAAAGGACTTCAATCCCGCCGGAATGTCGCCGGAGGAGATCGAGCGATTGAAACTCGAGGACGGTGTGCGTCTGCATGAGGGCGTGAAGGTAGAACTGGAAACCTACGCTCGTGAGTCTGACAATCCCATCGTGAAGCCTTTCTTGCTTGTAATCGCTCGGGACACAACCGATGCGAGCCAGTTGCTGCAGTTGATCCAGTCAGACCAGTTCTTCGAGGGCCGTTACAACGACAAGGTAATCCAGGTCGATTCCAGTAGGACTGGAGCGGCAGAGGACGAGATGGTCGAACGGCTGCTGAAGGTCGAGCACACTGACGAGCCGACGGAGATCGTGATCCACGTCAACATGCTCAAGGAAGGGTGGGACGTAACCAACCTCTACACGATTGTGCCGCTACGTGCCGCAAATGCACGGACACTAATCGAGCAATCTATTGGCCGAGGTCTTCGTCTGCCATACGGCAAACGCACGGGAGTGATCGCTGTTGACCGGCTGAACATCGTTGCGCACGATAAGTTTCAAGAGATCATCGAAGAGGCTAACCGCCCGGAATCCACTATCAGGTTGCAAACCGTCGTGCTGGATCCCACCCAACTCGCACAGAAGACAGTTACGGTCGTGTCTCAGTCACAGCTTGCAACCAAACTCGGCCTACAACCCGAACAGCAGACGACAAGCACGATCGTGGCAGGCACGACGGAAGTTCCGGTCTTCACCAAGCCAGAAGAACAGAAGGTCGCCCAGATTGCATACGAAGTGATCCGAAAGTTGGAAAATCAACCAACAAAGCTGCCTTCAGTTACATACCTCGGCAGGGCGGACGTGCAAGCTGAGATTGTTCATCAAGTCACCGAGAAATATAGGCCTGCTCAGTTGCCGCTTGAGGGAGTAGTGGAACAACCGGACATCGCCGCGGTCGTTGCGAAAACCGCCGAGCTTGTCACACAACAAACCATCGATATTCCGCGCGTTCTCGTTGTACCCAGAGGTGAGGTGAAATCGGGATTCAAGCCGTTCCAACTCAAGCTCGATACGCTGCGCTATCCGGCGGTCTCGGATGAACTCTGGATTCAGCATCTGCGAACGAGCCAACTAGAGATAGTTTCTTTAGGCAAGGGCAGTATCGAGGAAGCCAGGCTGGAAGACTACATAGTCAGCGGCTTAGTGGACTTCAATGACGTGTCGTATGACTATCACGCGGATTTACTTTACGACTTGGCCGCGCAGACGGTGCGGCACTTCAACAGCTACCTTTCAGAGGACGATACGCGAAAGGTGCTGCGCTGCTATCAGCGGGACATAGCGAAGTTCATTCACGTGCAGATGCAAGAACACTATTGGGAAGATGCGGTCGGCTATGATGTGAAGATTAGCAAGGGCTTCACAGAATTGAAGCAAAGTGCCTATAGCGCTTTGGCCGAAGAAGAGGCGTTGGACTTTCGGGTGTCGCCCTTTGACAAGAGCAACATGGCCAGGTACCTGTTTGGCGGCTTCAGCAGGTGCCTCTATCCCGTCCAGAAATTCCAATCCGATTCGGAACGCAAGACCGCGGTAATCCTGGAACGTGAAGCTTCGAAGTGGTTCAAGCCGACGAAAGGACAGTTTCAGATCTTTTACCGCGCCGGAGCCGATCACCTTGAATACCAGCCGGATTTCGTAGCTGAGACTGGAGACACAGTCTACATGTTAGAACCGAAGGCTCGGAACGAGATGACGGAACCTACAGTTATCGCCAAGCGCGATGTCGCTGTGACATGGTGCCGGCACGCGAGCGACCACGCGACGAGCTATGGTGGGAAGACTTGGAAATATCTCCTCATCCCGCACGACGCGATTGCGGACAATATGACACTGGTCGGGTTGGCGGAGCGATTTACGTGTTCATGACAAGATCGAGGTAACCGCTAGACCGCTCGGCTGATGGGATTGACGACCCCGGGGATCCTCGATGGCAACGCAATTCTGTCCTATCTGCTCGACGGCGGTACCGCCGAATCCACGATATCCTCGTTACCTGTGCCCGAGTTGCGCTCGCAAGGCAACTTCCGCCGACGGACGCGTGCTGGAGTTCAGCAACGTCAGCTGGTCAGGAGGGTTTGCTGCCCCGTACGCGGATACTGGTGAGGAGTACACGAGCCATGAGTGCTTTGTCGGTAGCGTCAAGTGCCACGCGGACGAGGCCCGCTTCGGAGGAATCGTCATCGAGGCCGTGGGGTGAAGATACTTTAGAAGTAAGGGGAAAGCTCTTAACGGCGCTTAGTCAACTCCGTAGTCGGTCATTCGCTTCCTCGAACTAGGTTCCGTGTGGAATGGTGCTCCAAGTAAGAATGGAATAAGTCCTCAATCCTTCCATTCAGACTCTGGAATCTCTGCCCCCTTAAGAATCGCGCGAAGCGTTCCAAGCGGCAGAGTGCGGCCCCGCGATGAGCGGGAACGGTTACCTGAAGCCGTTTCTCGGGATTTCTCCACTTGCGATGGCTGCCTTTTTGGGAGATCAAGAGGAACCCGTGTTGTCTGAGGAGGCCTTCAACCTGACGCGCAGTCATTCTGCGGATACGGTCGCTCATTCAGACTGTTATCTCCCGAGTGATGGTTCCGGCCGCAAGTTCAATCGGGTCGGGCTGCAAGTAGAGTTCTATGGCCTCGCGAATACCGTCCAGTGCCTCTTCTTCAGTCATACCTGCGGACGCACAACCGGGGAGTTCGGGGCACCAGGCAGCCCAGTCTCCGGTTTCAGTATCTTGTTCGAGTACTATTCGCCACTTCATCATTCGCAGCCCTCCTCGATGACTCCTGAGATTGCAATTAGGTCTTCGGCATTGATCGCTCCACCAAAGCGAAGGCGCTCGTAAGGATGGTAAGCCTTACCGCAATGTTCGATCAAGACAGTTCCATCCATGCCTTCAAGGACTGGCTTCACACCAACCGGCGCTTGGCGTTTCTTCAGGGGTAGCTATTCTTGACATGCTTCTCAATCTTCGTTCGGAGATCACCGATTTCAGATTGCAGATTTCAGATTTCAAGCAATCCCTCAAGCCTCGACACGTCTCTGCTGAAGTGCGGCGATTGGCAATCCGCAACCATCTCCGCATATGCCGCCAGTTGTTTTCGCCCCTCTTCGCGACGCCCCAACGCCACCAAGGCTCCGATGTGAACCGGGCCCGACCACAACTTGCTCACCCGCGCGTCGGTGTCTGCGGTCAACTCGATAATCCGTTCGCTTAGTCGGACTACCTCTTCGAGTTCGCCACGTTTGAAGTGTACGCGGGCCAGACTACAGTGAGCTTCGGTTCGTAAGTAGAGAAGACCCATGGCCTCTGCGCGGTCGAAACTCTCGCGGGCCAGTACGAGAGCCTCATCGAGCCGTCCCAGGTTCGCATATGAAGTCGCGCGGTAGCTGCTCAGGATCGAGGCCAGGCGCTTGTCACCCACAGCCTCAGCCACCGCTACACCTTCGGTTAACTCGCGTTCGGCGCGCTCGAAATCGCCCAACTCCGATAAACAAAACCCAGCTATCAAATGCGTCCATGCCTGACGCTCGCGCGAATGGATTCGGGCGGCGATCTCACGCTCGGCCGCGACGTACTCGAGCCCCTTCTCCCACTCACCGCTGCTGACGGCGTTCTCTCCCAGAAACTCATAGCCAAGCGCTTCCGCGAACGGAATCTGGTGCTTTCTCCCAAACTCCATTGCGCGATGTGCCCAACGATCTGAGTCCGCGAAGCGCCCCAGGTGCTGATGCGCGCCGGCCAGATACGGATAAAGATCCGTAAGCGTCGACGCCTCGAATACCGAAAGCGTGCTTCCTTCAGCCCTGGGGGCCGCCAGGGCTGCCGCCTTCTCAATAAACTCGATCGCTTTGCGATGTCGTCCCGCCAGATGATGAAAGCGGCCTTCAACTTTGAGGGCGTGCGCCGTCTCTATCGGATGAGTCTCCGGGTTCAGCACAGTCAAAGCGTCGTGCAACAGGTCGAGCCCGCGCGGGTTGCCGTTAATGACCAGAGCGCTTGCGGCCTCGCATTGCAGCCGGGCTCGCTGCAGCGGATCGCGCGCAAGCAGAAGCGCGCGCTCGAAGTGCTCGCAGGCGGAAATCTGGTTACCGCCGACGGATGAGGCGTTTCCTATCGCTTCCTCAAGCGCGGCCTGTTCGTCCTGCAATCCAAGATACTCGGCGCATTCCAGCGCCCGGCCGTAAGCCGCGATCGCTTCGTCAAACGCAAAGATTGTTGCGGCGGCCGCTGCCGCTTGCTTTGCGTAATCGAGCCCACGCTCATAGTCGCCGGCCTCGATGTAATGATGAGCCAGCGTCTCTACGGCGACCGGCGTCCGATCGCGGTGCCGTTCGAGCCCTTCGGCAGTGCGCCGGTGCAGGCGGCGACGGCGAATCGGATTCAGTTCTTCGTAGAGCACCTCGCGGATTTTGTCATGGGTAAAAGTGAAAAGTTCGCCGCTCTCGGCGGCTAATAGCTGCGCCGCCGTAGCCTCGTCGAGCGCATCCAGCAGCTTGTCCTCGTTCTCTCTGCCAACGGCGGCGACGACTTCTTCGAAGGTGAATTTCTTTCCCACCACTGCGGCAGCCCGGAGGATTTCGTTGCACTCGGGGCTGACGCGATCAAGCCGGCTGCCAATCGCCTCCTTCACGCTCTGCGGAATGACCAGGTCGGCAACCTCTCCTCGCGTCCACTGACCGCTCTTGCGACCCACCGAGCCCTGCTCGATCAGCGCCTTGAGCACCTCCTCGACGAAGAAGGGGTTGCCTTCGGTCTCGCGATGCACGGCTTCCGCGAACTCGGCGGACACTTGCTCGTTGAGTAAGGCGCCAAGCTGTTCGCGAGTCTCGTCCGCGCCGAACCGACGCAACACTATGCGCGTCATAAGCCGTTCGCGGTTCCAATCGACAAGCGCCTTCGCCAGCGGATGCGCTCGATCGAGCTCGATCTCGCGATAGGACGCAACAATCAGAACGCGTGCCTCGCGCAGGTTGCGAAGCAGATGACCGACCAGCCACAACGTGCTGCCGTCAGCCCAGTGCAGGTCGTCTATGTAAAAGAGCAAGCCGCGACCGCGTGCGAGCTCGGAGAAGACTTGAACTACCGCATCGAAGAAGAGCAAGCGCTCCTCGTGTGCAGGCAACTGGGGACGAGTAGGGAAGGGACCGAGCCTCGCCTCGATCTCCGGAGCAAGCTTCGCCAACTGCGCGGCGGCTTCGCCTAAGACTTCTCGCAGCTTTACGTCGTCCGCGAATTCGCGCACCCATCGTCGAAACGCCTCGACGAATGGGAGGTACGGCGTCGTAGCTTCGTACTCGTAGCAGGCGCCGCTCAGGACGGCAGCTCCATCGACCGCGGCTTGTACGATGACTTCCCGGGCGAGACGAGTCTTACCGGCGCCCGGCTCGCCGCTCAGCAAAAGGCAATGGCCTCGTCCTTCTCGCGCTCGACGCCAAAGCTCGCGGGATTCAGCTAACTCTTCCGCACGCCCGACAAGTCGTCCGCGTGAGAGGGCGTCGAGTATCGCAACCACCGCGGCCGACTCGTCTTCTGCGGCTGCATCGGGCGTCTCGAGAGCCCCGCGCAGGGCCAGGCCTGCCTCCGATGCGCTGTCAAATCGCTGAGCGGGGTCCTTTGCGAGGAGCCTCAAGATGATAGCTTCGAGCGCGCGCGGTATGTCTGAACGCAACGCGCGAGGCGGGACCACCGGCGCGTGGATATGCTGCGAAACAATAGTCAGCGGATCGTCTCCGATGAACGGCACGCGACCCGTGGTCATCTCGTAGAGCAGCACTCCGAGCGCGTATAAATCAGCGCGGCCATCGATCTTCTGTCCGAGTATCTGCTCTGGAGCCATATAGGCGGGGGTGCCAACGATCAAGCCCGCGCCCGACAAACGCGAATCCCGAACAGTAAATGCCAAACCGAGATCAGCAAGCTTGACGCTAGCGGATTGGCGAGCTCCGGAAAGCAATACGTTGTCCGGCTTCAGATCGCGATGAACGATGCTGTGGGTGTGAGCGTGTTCGAGCGCCTCGCATATCTGGGAGGCGATCTCCACAACTCGGCGAAAGTCGCCTGGAGGAGCCTGGCCGAGGCTGCGACCTTCTACAAGTTCCATCACGAAGAACGGCACGCCCTGATCTTCTCCGACGTCATACACGGCGACGATGTTGGGATGATTCAACGCAGCCGCGGCGCGCGCTTCACGAAGAAAGCGTTCGCGGGCATCGGCTGACGAGACTCTGTCCGGAAGAAGTTTGACCGCCACCTGTCGTTTCAGATCGAGGTCGGTTGCTCGATAGACTATGCCCATCCCGCCGCGTCCGATCTCGCTGTCGAGTCGGTAACGTTGGCGAAGAATTGAGTTGGGACCGAATCGGAGCTTACCAGGCTCAGGGGTTTCGAGACGTAGCGTTTCCTGGATTTCGTGGCTCATGCACTAGTCAGAATAGCACGAGCTCTGCTTCTTTGCGGATCTTGGCGTCTTTGCGCGAACAATTAGGTTTTCCGGAGTAAGTCAGGTTTCGCGCAAAGACGCCAAGGTCCGCAAAGACGCAAAGAAGAGGCGCCGGTGGGATCACACCAGCGGATAGGACTCGCTCGATATGTCGGCTTCCAGGATCGCGCGGGCTCGGCCAAATTCTTCCTCGATCTGTGATAGGGCTTCGGATGCACTTTCCAAGGCGCCTGCCCCTTCGATGGCCCCGGCTCGTCCTTTCGCTTCCAACTCGCCACACAAGAGCGACATCCCCACAGCCCCGAGGCTGGCGCTGCTGCCCTTCAAGCTGTGAGCTTCGCTTTCTATGCCTGCAGCATCAGCGAAATCAATCGCTCTTCTTAGTGATCTCAGGCGCTCGACTGTATCCTGAAAGAAAATAACCGCCAACTCCGCCACTAAGTCGGGATCACCCTCATTGTCAAACTCTCGCAGACCGGCCAATACCGATAGATCAATCGGCGCTACGGATAGATCAATCGGGGCTACGGATAGATCAATCGCGGCTACGTATAGATCGATCGCGCGTGTTCCATGAATGCTTTCGTCGTGAATGTTCTCGTTATGCATGCTTTCGTCTCCTATGCGATCCTAATCTCCGAGGCGCGCTCGAGGGCCGCTTGCAACTCCTCGACTCGCACCGGCTTGCTTACGTAATCATACATCCCAGCTTCCAGGCACTTCTCGCGGTCTCCCTGCATCGCGCTCGCCGTCATCGCTATGATCCGAGGCCGCTCGGCCGGACCCCACTTTTGACAGATTTGCCGGGTGGCTTCAAACCCATCCATTTCCGGCATGTGTACATCCATGAACACCACATCGTAGGTCTGTCGCCTCAACGCTGCGAGGGGTTCGAGGCCGTTCGCTGCCAGATCCGCCCGGTATCCCATCCGCTCCAGGATTCGGCCCGCCACTTTCTGATTCACTAAATTGTCTTCGGCCAAAAGTATCCTCAGTGGAGATCGCGCACCCAGACCCTTATCAATGGGCCGCTGACTCGCATTACTGCATTCTTTTGTCGCCTGATGTCCAAACACGCCCGCAATGACGCCGAATAGTTCCGAGGTCTTTATCGGTTTGGTCAAGAACCCCGCGAACAGCATCGGCTCATCTCTCACGATGATTCTCAGCATCAGGAAGATGACAAGCTTCTGCGTCGCGAGGCTGATTCGGCCAGGCCAGGCTTTTGGGGTGTCGTCTGGTCCTTTATTCATGGTATTAGAGAAACATCGTCAGAAACGAGCGGAGTGCTCGACGCGCTAACGGCACATTAACGCGAAGTAAGGATCGAAATCGGGAGACAGGGTTGGTCGAGTCTCGATATCAGATCTTCGGCACTCAACTAAACCTCCTGGTCTTTAGGCCCTCTCACAAAGGATCATTCGTTCGCCCAGTAAAGCGGCCCGCATTTCAAGGCAAGTTTGATGCGATAGAAAGCAGGAGGTCCGGGTTGGGGCAGGTCTTTGCAAATGTTCGGAGATTGCGAGTTACTTGGGCGACCACGCAGGTCACCCGAAACACTGGCGTGAATGTCGCCGATATAAGAAATTGGTGCTGCGGCAGATCTCCTCAAGTGAGTGCCTGCGTCGACAACATACGAGACGAGAGCAAGTTGACGGCAAGAGGGAAGGGAATTAAGGGATAGCTGGGCACGTCGGATCGCAGATTTCAGATTTCAGATTTCAGATTTCAGATTTCAGATTGCAGACTTCAGATTGCAGATTTCAGATCGCAGATAATCGCAGATTTCAGATTGCAGATTTCAGATCGCAGATAATCGCAGATTTCAGATTGCAGACTTCAGATTGCAGATTTCAGATCGCAGATCAGGGAATGTGATTCAAAATCATGGACACCACGAGATCTGAAATCTGAATGGCTGAAATCTGCGATCTCCAATCTGCAATCTGCAATCTGCAATCTGAAATCTGAAATCTGCGATTATCTGCGCGCCTCTGCGTTCTCTGCCGTCTCTGCGGTGATACCAAAGGAAAACTCTCACCGCTGAGGCGCTGAGAGCGCCGAGAACGCCGAGATAGCGCAGAGAGTTGAGACTTGATATCCTGACTCGGGAATGAAGAACCGCAGGAGGCCTTGCCCGACGACGAGCTTGAGAACATCGCACCCTATACGCCTTCTTCTGATTCTGGCGGGCTCGATTGCGATCGGGCTTCTGGGGTTTCTGTTCATCCGCAATTTGATCGATTTTCCAGTGTATTACGCTGCCGGCCAATCCCTGATTAGCGGCCGCACGGACCTCTATTCGCCCGACTTCGCGCTCGGCCGGGTGATGGATTACAGATACCCTCCGTTCTTCCTGATCGCTCTGATGCCGCTCTGGTTTCTTCCATATACCCTCGCGGCCTACGTCTGGTACCTCCTTTCGGTGTTGGAAATCATCGGTTGCGTCCTGATTGTCGTCCGTATGTTCCCTTCGTTTCGAAGGTCATGGATATTGTGGGTGGTTGTTGCCTTCGGCGTAATTCAATACTTCGTGATGGCTCTTCACTATGGGAATGCCCATCTGCTGGCGACGTTTCTCTTGTTCGCATCGCTCTACTATGCACTTCAACAGAAGGATCTGCCGGCCGCTGCTTTGATGGCATTGGCGATCACCATCAAGCTGACGCCGGTCTTGCTTCTGCCGTACATTGCTCTTAAGCGGCGATGGACACTCCTTGGGTCGGTTTGCGTCTTCTTAATAGCGTTCAACATAGCGCCCTCGATTTACTTTGGGTTTCGCGGTAACCGCGAGTTGCTGCGATCGTGGTACGGGCACGTTGTCGCAGGCCAGGAGTTTCACGAGGACAACGGCCCGATAAACCTCTCTTTGAAGGGACAACTGCGGCGTTATCTGTCGACGGTCGATTATTCGCAGAGAGTCGATGGGGACGTTCAATATCCTGCTATCAACCTTGCATCGCTATCCCGACAGCAGGTAGTTGGGGTCTGGGCGGTCATCGCTGCCGGGCTATTCGCGGGGGTGCTATTTCTGGTGTGGCGGGGCCGGAGCAGTTCGCACGTTCAGCACAGTGATCTCGATCGCACCGGGTTCTTCGCTCACGAACTATCGTCAATGCTGTGCTTGATGCTATGTGTAGGTCCGCTCACCTCGAAGATCTACTTCATCGCGTTGTTGTGGCCGGTCGCCTGTCTGGCGGGCTTCGCCGTTGATCGCAAGACTCGTGAAGGAAGAGTCGCAATGCGAGTGCTGGTTGTCGTGGCGCTCGTTAATTCGGTTTTGCCCTTGCTGCCCGGGCGCTCGGTTCAGAGACTGCTGCTGGTTGTCGGAGTCGACTTCTATTTGAACTGTCTGCTGATGGCGGCGCTGATGTTTGCCCTGGTTGCGCGTCGACGGGTGCTTCGAAAGCGATCCGCCGAACCGCAAATGCAAGTCCTGTCAGAAGCCAAAATGCCATAACCACTTCGCCGTCGCCAAAATTAAAGTGTGCGAACGAACTCACATTGAACGCCACAATCGCGCCCAGTCCTCCCAGGGCGATTCCCGATATTTGCCATGTGCTATCTGACTTGACAATCTTGATCAGCCGCCACGTTTTCACAACAAACATCGTCATGAACGAATAGTAGAAAATCAGTCCAAGCAAGCCCCACCACACGGCGATCTGAACCGGCGTCGAGTGAAAATGACCCGGCGGCAATCTGCCTTCGTCGTAAAGGCCCAGACTCTCTTTGAGTTTGCCCTCGCTCCCCTTGCCTATTCCAACGAGTGGATTGTCCTTGATGATGCCGAAAGCTTCGCGCCATACTTCGAGCCGATAAGCTGTGCTGCCTTCTTCCGGATCGAATACCGATATGCCACGCGAATGTTCGACGGCAACCAGCGCAAGAGGAAGCACGATCACAATGCTTGCCACAGCCGCGACGACAACACGGCGACGGCTGCTTGCGAGGGCCATCACCGCTACAGCGATAGACAATCCTGCCAGTGCAGCACGCGTCGAGGTAAGGATGAGCGTCACGGCAAGAATCGGGATCGCGGCGCTCAGAAACAATGCGGTTCCGGATCGCTTGTTTGGAATCGCGATCAACATTCCCACGGCAAGCGCCGCGATGAGCTGGAGCACCTCCGCGTATGTCTCGTAATGGCTATAGAATCCGGCAATGCGGAAGTTTCTGCCGGGCGAAGTGGTTATTCCGAGGCGCTCAAAGCCTACACCGCCGGCTTCCTTTATCGATTGTCGCGGAATCGAGGTTTCAGTTATTGCTTCTTTCCGCTGCAGCTTGATTCGCAGGCGGCCGCGCTGTGAGTCGATGATTTGAACGAGATCCTCGGGCGAGTTGACTGGCCTGTCGTCGGCCTCGATTATCACGTCGCCGATCCTGATGGCTTCAATTGCAAACGGGCTATCGGGGTTAATGCTGTCGAGCTGAAGGCCGCGCCCCATCGCCAGCGTCAAACCGCTGTACCCGACGTTGACCAGGCAGGAGAGTATTAGCGCCAGGACCAAAAAAGCAGCAAAGCGAATGCTCCTGACTCGGTTGCTCACAAAATAGAACGCCAGGAAGAACGCGGGACTTTTCAGACCCTTGATGCTTACAAGTGGGACGTAGGACAAGAATGACGAAACCACACAGCAGGCGAAGAATCCAAACAAGGCGATGTCAATCGCGCTTCTTTTCTGGTTCAGGCGCCGGGTTGCTACGAGTTGAACGGCCCATGCTCCCAATCCAATGAGATAGGCGCCTTGCGTGAGCGCGATCGAATGAGGAGCGAATATGGCATACATCAAGAGCAAGAACGAGATGATGAGTTGCGTGATCACGAACACGCGCACGCCGCGCGTGGGTGCGGGGCCGACGTTGCTGATCAGCGCGCCAACGAGTCTCTTGATGAGGTGTCTTGCAGGCCCGGACGCTCGATGGCTCTGCAAAGGTGAGCCGTACCCACTATCGTCTAACAAACTCTTCAACCTCGGCAATGGCATTCATAGCAACCAGATGAATCATCAGTGGGAGAAGGCCACATTCTATGATGCCGTATAACAACAAATCAATGCGGGATGATTTGCTTGAACCCGGTATTGTGTGAAATCCCTCCAACGGGCAGTTGAAGGATTGACCTGATGTCCTGGCATCAGTATCCTGACAAGGCGTGCGTCGCCGATGACTGCGCCGTACAAAGCTCCTGGGACAATGTAGCCTCATCCAATTGCGTTACGGACAGGGCGGCAGCTCAATCCCGAGAAGCGGTTGCGCCTGCTGCATCGATGCGGTCAGGAACCATGATCGAATGGTATCGGGCATTACATCGAGAGGGAATTGCTTTGTAAGAAGGGGGTCCTCGTATGCGAACCAGATACTGTTTATCCTGCGCCGTTGTTCTGTTGTTGGCGCCAACCGCGTTCGCACAGTTCAATCTGCGCGACATGGCGAAAGAGGAGTTGATATGGCAGAAGCTTCAATCTATCGCTCCGCGCTCGGTCGAAACATTCAAGGAAGCCACTGCCGCTTTGGATAAAGGTGATTACGATAATGCAGCGCGTTTGTATGAAGCGGTGTTCAAGAAGGCGCCTGACTTTGATCCGGTGATGCGCAGGCTTGGGCTTTCGCTTGTTGAGATAGGGCGAAGGCAGGAGGGTCTTGCCCTGCTTGAGAAGGCTGTAGAAAAGAATCGCTCGCCCGAGAATCTCATATCGCTTGCTCAACACCTGGCCTTTGTCGGCGACGATAAGAAAGGCTCCAAGCAGGATATGGAGCGCGCCATGACGCTTGCAAAAGCGGCCGCCAGCGCAAACACCGCGAATGATCCAAGCTATTGGACGATGGTGGCGCAGCTCTCTCTCGAACTGGATAGTGAGCGAGACCTCCGCGATGCCACCCAAATGCTTGTTAAGCAATATCCTGATCTCATGGCCACTCACTACTTCAGCGCGGTTGTAGCTGCCGGAGACGAAGATTGGATCAAAGCTGAAGATGAGATCAAGAAGGCTCAAAACCTGGGACTTCCTGCCGACGTAGCGAATAGACTTCTCGATTCCGGGATACACACGAGGGCTACCGTTTGGCGGTACGCGTACTATTCGCTGTATCTGGTCGCGGCATGGGCGGTCGGGCTGGCGGTGTTGTTTGCGCTGGGTAAGGTGTTCTCGAAAACGACTCTGAAATGGATAGAGACGGCCGATCCGAATGCCCAGGTAAGCGGCAATGATCTTCCGATCCGGAAGTACTACAGATGGTTGATGAACGTTGCCGGCGTATACTATTACATTTCCATTCCGGTGGTCGCCTTTCTCGTCCTGGCGATCGCTGCGTCGATAACATATGGTTTCTTGATGGCGGGTCGCATTCCCATCAAACTCGTACTCATCCTGGGTGTCGGCGCTGTTGTGACCGTCTACAAAATGATCCGCTCGCTCTTCATCAAGATCGAATCTGAAGACCCCGGGCGCAGTCTGCCAGAACACGAGGCGCCCGAGCTTTGGGCTTTAGTGCGCGAAGTTGCTCAGACTGTAAACACGCGGACGGTTGACGAGATTCGTGTCACACCCGGCACGGACATGGCTGTGTACGAGCGCGGAAGTTTCAAAGAGCGAATTCAAGATCGCGCGCACCGCATATTGATTCTGGGGGTGGGCACGCTGAATGGATTCAATCAGAACGCATTCCGCGCCGTGCTGGCGCACGAGTATGGACACTTCCGCCATCGCGATACGGCCGGCGGGGATGTGGCTATACGAGTCAACAGTGACATGATGAAGTTTGCTGTTGCGATGATTGAAAGCGGCCAGGCTGTGTGGTGGAACGTGGCGTTCCAGTTCTTACGCGTGTACCACTTCCTGTTTCGCCGGATCAGTCACGGAGCGACGCGACTTCAAGAGGTGCTAGCAGACCGCGTCGCAGCGAGCAAATACAGCCCGGAGGCTTTTGAGGACGGGCTCACTCACATCATACGCAGACAGGTCGAGTTCGAGGACGTAGTCTATTGGGAGATCACGAACGCACAGAAGGCCCAGCGCACTGTTCAGAATCTTTATGAACTGAAAGCATCGGAAGAAAAGGGGATCGAGGAGAAAATCAAAGAAGCGATAAATCGCCCGACCAGCGAAGACGACACTCACCCAAGCCCCACCGAGCGATTTCGCCTCGCCCGTCGCGTCACCTGGAACAACGAATTGCCCCTCACAGGCATGGTATGGGATCTCTTTACAAATAGGGCAGCCATTACTGACGAGATGAGTTCGTTAATCAACAAACAGGTAACAGCCGTTAGCGGAGGTTAAAGAACGAGAGAAGGATTTGAATGAATCCCCAATCCGTTCCGGTTGGGGAATTGTTAGCTTTTTCACACAGTTCGTTGCCGAGTGGGTATGAGAAAAAACCTGACGCGCACCCCAAGCTTGACCCACATATCCCTTTGATGTAGCCTGAATTTACTGCTCAACCGCACGGTTGCTGTGGTCGCTGAGATGTTCTCGGAGGTGATGCACGCATGACAGAATCTACTAACGCAGGCAGGGAGAGCGGGGCGCGCTCTGAAGGCGGCAACGCCGGAAGCGCGGCGAATGACGTCAGGCGAGCGTTCGCCGGCTTGCCTCTTGATCAGAAGATTTCAACTCTCATACAAGTAGAACTCGATATGCTCGGTGATGCTGTCAATAGCGTCGTCACGGCTGTGTCGAAAGCAGTGGACGACGTAGCCAGGGCTTGCCAATCCTCTGAGCAGTCCGGCCCTGCAACCTCGGGCGCCGGCGGTCAAGCTTCGACCAGTTGATGATTTGCTGCGTGTCGCTGAAGGAGTTCTATGAGTGAAAGTTTACAACTGCGCGATCCCCTCTTCAGGCTGATCATTCGATTCACCAATGGCGAGACGATGCAGCAGGTGATGACCGAGCCTTTGGATTCGAGAATGATCGCACCGGAGACAAAATACGCAGTGATAAGTTCATTCTCCTGCCAGAATCCCAGCTTGTGTACTGACATTACTCTCGTGAATCTGCGAGACGTAACCTTGATCAAAACCGAACGCGTGACCCTCGAGCAACTGGCCGGGGAACATAGAATAGGCATTCGCTCGGCCGGAGTGGCGGGAGCGGATGACAGGCTGCCGAAGAACCTGGCTCAACTCAAGTTTGTTTAACGGCCGCCTCCCGCTGATGCGTTACTGGAGCCCTCCGGATGCTGAATACGTTTCAACTGAACGAAAAAACTGCTATCACCATCTCTCTGGTTTTCTTTCTCGCCGTCCCGTTTGGTCGTCACGCGCAGTCGAACAGCGTGGCCGGGGAACGGGAAGTGTCGTCGAACGCGGATAAGGCTGCTGAGTTCGATGCGGCTCGCGCCTACGATCACGTGAAGAAGCTAGTGGCGCTCGGCCCGCATCCGTCGGGCTCTGAGTCCATAAAGAAAGCTCAGGTGTATATCGAGAATGAGCTGAAGAGCTTCGGTCTGAAAGTCAGCGGCGACAACTTCAATGGCGAAACGCCGCGGGGCTCGGTGCCGATGAAAAACATCATCGCCGAACTGCGCGGTGAAAAGCCGGACATTGTTTTGATCACAGGCCACTACGACACCAAGGTTCAGGCCGGCTTTGTTGGCGCCAACGATGGCGGGTCCAGCGCCGCCGCGGTTCTCGAAACGGCGCGCGTGCTATCGAAGACGAAGCCGGAATACACGCTCTGGTTCGTATTGTTTGACGGCGAGGAGGCCGTGGTCGATTGGAGCGCGATGGACGGCAAGGACAACACCTACGGGAGCCGGCACCTTGCGTCAAAGTTGAAAGGGGACGGGACGCTTGACCGGGTCAAAGCGCTGGTGTTGTTTGATATGATCGGCGACAAGGATCTCGACATCAAGAGGGAGGGCGAATCAACTGCATGGATGGTCGACGCCATCTGGAAGACAGCTCACGCCCTTGGATATCAAAAGTATTTCCTGGACAGCGAGCAGGACATTTCCGACGATCACTTGCCCTTTAGAGACGCCGGCGTCCCGGTCGTGGACTTAATTGATTTCAACTATGGCCCGCGGCATTCGTACTGGCACACAAATCTCGACACGCTCGACAAGATCAGTGGGGAAAGCATAAAGATCGTCGGCGACGTGGTGATCCGAGCGCTGCCGGAGATATTCAAACATCTCGACAACCCTGCCGCACACCGGTGAAACCTGTCTCACCATAGCTGCTTACGATTCACTTGGCATTCGACCGTGCCCGTTGCCCTTTGCCATCTGCTGAATTCGTATTCGGTCGCTGTAGTCCGCAAGCGCTGACGTTACATACGGTCTCAAACGAGTCAGGCGCAACCGTGTGGAAGTCATTTCAAGCAATGCTTGCTTTGCATCGTTGTCAATCGGCAAAGCCGAGGCGACCAGCAGAGAGAAGGCCTCCGGCTCCTCGGGGAGATCCTGGTTGACCGGAGCGTTTGGCTCATCAAGCGCCTGGGCGGCCTCCAGGAATTTCCGGCACATCTCCACGATGTCGTCGAAGATCCGATTCAAATCATCTCCGGGTTCGAGGTCATCGGTGACCGTACCAATTCTGGCCACGATAAACGGCGTTGATTGCCGCAATCCCAGGAGTCTGTAGCGGATCACGCCGGTTGAGATGACGTTCATCCTGCCGTCTTCGAGTGGAACGACCGCATTAATCTTTGCGACACAACCTACGCTTCCAATGTCTGGAGGGGTCTCGCGGCCGATCGCGGCGTCATTTTGGTACGCCAGTCCGAACACTCCGCCGTTGTCGATTGCATAACGCATCATCTGTTTGTAGCGGTCCTCAAAGATGTGCAGAGGCAGGAGCCCACCGGGGAAGAGAACCGTCGCGAGCGGAAAGATCGCGATTTCTTCAAGTTGTTCGATATTCTCCGGCACGATGGGGAGATTGTAACATGTCATAGGTAGGATTATTGACTGGGAAAAAGCGCTATGTTAGTTTCGACGAAGATGATAATGGGCTTCAACACGGATGTTCGACACGAGGGGCACGTCTATCATGTGCAGACAGAAGATGGTGGCAAGGATAACCCGATTCTCGAGTCGCTGGTCTACATCGGCGGCACAGTCGTCGCGAAAAAACTCACTCCTTATCCCGAGCCGTTGAAGGAAGGCGCCAGCGAGGACAAGCTTGCTTCGCTGCTCAAGCGTCAGCATCAAGTAATCATTGCCGCAATCAAGGCGGGTAGGATTGAAGAGCTAATTCGCCATTCGGTAAAGCAACAAGCCAAGAAAGAAGCGCAACAGAAGCAGTCTACCGAGAGACTAACGTCCCCTCCACCTGCGCAGTCAGTAGATACCGTTGATCGGATTAACGTACCGGCCCGCAAGCACGCGATACCTTCTCCGAAACAGCCAAACGCAGACGATGCGGCTGCGCCCGTCTCGCCGCCCGCGAGCGGGTCATTGAAACCAGCTCGACCCTCGGGGCGAAGCGCGAGCGGAGTGAAGGCGGGATCTCCCGCGAGTTCCTCGCGCGGAGACACCGCTGGACTCAACCTCGACCAGGTGCTCGAAGACTACGCCAAACGCGGTGCGGGCCAGGCGAGACTGGATGTAAGAGTGCTCACGCCTGGAGTCTTCACCGCGGGCAGCAGCATCGGGCTCAGAGTTCAGGTTACACACGAAGCAACGCCTGACTTCGACGCGGCCGTTACTGTGAAAATCATCGGCACTGCGTTCAAGCCACAGGTCTTCATCGGGCGCGTCGGCAGGGACGGAGTTGCGAGCTTCAATTTGACTCTTCCGTCGTTCACCACTGGAACCGCCGCCATTGTGATTGAGGCGCAGTCCCGCATCGGACGGGGCGAACTCAAGAATCTGATTCGAAGAGCGTGAAGCGGATTGCCGGAAGGACCCAGTTGACTATCCTCCTAAATGGAAATCGGACTGATATTGCCGAAGGCTCCGGCATAGCTGATCTAATCAAAGCGCTTGGCCTGGAGAAGGACCGGGTTGCCGTGGAACTTAATAAGAGGATCGTTCGGCGCGTCGATTGGGGCTCGACAACGATTTCAGAAGGTGACAAAGTAGAAATCGTGCATTTCGTGGGAGGAGGAGCGGAGTGAGGCGTGATGGGTGATAACGCATCACGCATCACGAATCAGGAATAGAACATGAGTGATTCACTAATCATCGCGGGCCGCGAGTTTCGCTCGCGCTTAATCCTGGGCTCGGGAAAATACGCAAGCTTCGAATTGATGGTGAAAGCACTGGAGGCGTCGGGCACGGATATGGTGACCGTTGCGGTTAGACGAGTCAACCTGACCGATCGGACAAAAGAGTCGTTTCTCGATCACATCGACTCGAAGAAATACCACATCCTCCCGAACACAGCCGGGTGTTATTCGGCGGACGAGGCTGTACGCACGGCGATGCTGGCGCGCGAAGTGCTCGACAACAACTGGATCAAGCTGGAAGTAATAGGTGACGAGAGAACATTGTTTCCGGACAACCAGGGACTATTGGAAGCCACGCGCGAGCTGGTGAAGGAAGGCTTCGTTGTATTGCCATACTTCAATGACGATTTGATCGTTGCTCGAAGACTGATCGAAGCGGGGGCTGCAGCGGTTATGCCGCTTGCGGCGCCGATCGGTTCGGGGCTTGGAATTCAGAATCTCACAAACCTCAGGATATTACGCGAACAGATACACGAAGTACCGCTGATCGTAGACGCCGGCGTTGGAACGGCTTCGGATGCTGCGGTTGCGATGGAGCTTGGGGTCGAGGGAGTTCTTATGAACACCGGAATAGCCGGAGCGAATGACCCGGTTGCTATGGCCGAAGCGATGAACCTTGGAGTGCGCGCGGGCAGGCTTGCGCACCTGGCAGGCCGAATCCCCAGGAAGCTTTATGCTTCGGCGTCGAGCCCGGTGACTGGGTCGATCGAGTGAGAGGCGCCTGGTTGAGGAACTCGAATTGAGTCTTCGAGAGATCTGGAATCTGGAATCTGGAATCTGGAATCTGAAATCTGCGATCGGCTTGCAACTTACGATTGGTGGTCTCCAGCCTGAGCGGGTTTTGCCTTATCCTCCATGCCTTGCGATACAAGCTTTGAAGATCAGTTTCGAGCTTCCGGCGCCAAATTGATCGCCGGCGCGGACGAAGTGGGCCGCGGCGCATTAGCTGGCCCGGTGGTCGCGGCCGCATGCATCCTGAACCTCGACAGTGTGCCGGAAGGTATCAACGATTCGAAGCAACTTACCAGGCTTCAACGCGAGCGGCTTGCGGGCGAGATTCAGGAGCGGGCGATTGCCTATTCGGTCTCCCGAATAGAGCATCAAGAGATCGATCAAATCAACATTCTAAAGGCCTCTTTGCGCGCGATGGAACTGGCAATAAAAGCATTGCGACCGATTCCCGACTATGTTTTAATAGACGGGCATCAAAGGGTCCCCAACCTGGACTGCCCCCAGTCGACAATAATCAAAGGTGATTGTCTTTCGGTTTCCGTTGCGGCTGCGTCAATTGTGGCGAAAGTAGCGCGCGACCAATGGATGAGAGAGTATGACGAGCGGTATCCCGGTTACGGCTTCGCCGCGCACGCAGGATACAACACTCGCATTCATCAGGAAGCCATTGCGCGGCTCGGACCGTCAGCCATTCACCGTTTGAGCTTTCGCGGCGTACTCTTTTCGCAGGCTGCTTTCAACTTTAGCGGCCCCGAAGAAGATGCGCCTCTGTCATCGCTTCCAACCCCGGACTAAGGGACCCCGGCATAAGGCACCCCGCCCCTGATCATAGAGAGAAAGCGTAGGGAGGCGTTTGCCTCGGGAGGGGTTATGTCACTAAACAAATCTAAGTCTCTGCGGACCGCCGAGAAGTACGTCCTGCAGGGCAAAATACCAGCGGCGATAGATGAGTACCGCAAGGTGGTAAGCGCAGACCCCAGTGACCTTACAACGATCAACACGCTCGGCGACCTCTACGTTCGGGCGGGCAGGATCCAGGACGCCATTTCCAACTTTTCCCGGATCGCCGACAGCTATCGCGAGGGCGGCTTCACTCTGAAGGCCATCGCGATGCTCAAGAAGATATCGAAGCTCGATCCCACGAACGTCGAAACTGCGATGAAGCTCGCGAACCTCTATTCCCAACAGGGCCTCCTGGTTGAAGCCCGGCAGCAGTACCTGCAAGTCGCCGACGCCTATGCTCGCGCCGGGCAAACACGCAAGGCGCTCGAAGCCTATCAGAAGATTGCCGATCTCGACCCTTCCAACACTTCGGTGCGTATGAAACTCGGCGAGATATATTCCCGCGAAGCAATGACCGAGCAGGCGCACGAAGCATTCATAATGGCAGGTGCGGAATTCCTGCGCAAAGGGGACGGCGAACAAGCGCTCAACGCCAATCTCAAAGCCATCACAATCAATCCCGACAGCCGTCAGGCGCTTACCGCAATTGCTACCATCTACACTCAGCAAGGTCAGACCGACCGTGCAATCAACCTCCTCTGCGAAGCCTTTGAAAGGAATCCCGGCGACGTCGAGCTGCTGACAATATTGGGCCGCACCTATCTGTCGGCGGGGATGATGGACGAGGCCGAGCGAACGTTTCTCAGCCTGGTCGAGCTTGATAAGAACCGGTACCACTACTTGCTTGAAGTGGGACGAAGGTTCCTGCAGATCGGCGACCTGGACCGGGCGGCCGAGCAGATCGACGGCTGCCTCGAGGTGTTGATTGCAAAGCGCGAAGAAGACAAAGCGATCGACTTCTTGCGCCGCGTTCTCGACAAGGAGGCGAATCACATAGGGGGGCTCAAGCGGCTGGCGCAGATCTTCCTGCGCATACGTGAAGACCACAACCTGATCGCGACGCTGAATTCGCTCGTTGAAGCTGCGATGAGTAAAGGGAACGACCCGGAAGCTATCGCCGCGCTCAAAGAGCTCGCTCGACTCGAGCCCGATGAGCCGCTTCACCTTCAGCGACTCTACAACCTTGGAGTACAGGATATCGTCGAAGGGGACTCGCCCGATGTAGTTCGCGCAACCGGACCGCTTGATTTCCAGTCGGCGGCCTTTGACGATACGTTTGTAATCAGACAGATCTCGGAAGCCGAGATATTGGCCGGGCACGGACAGATGGCTCACGCGGTCGAGATACTCACTGCGATTCTTGTTTACACGCCGGAAAACGTTCAGGTTCACTTGAAGCTGAAAGATATCTATCTGCGCGCTGGAATCATGGACAAGGCCGCACAGGAATGCCTCCACCTCGCGCGCATCCATGAAGGTCGCGGGGAGACGGCTCGAGCAAGCGACTACACCGCAGAGGCGTATCAGCTTAATCCGTTGATTGATCCCGCGCCGGCTTCTTCCTCAGCTGACTCCGGTGTATGGTCGAATGACCAGGCCGTGCCCTTCAGTGACGCGGTTCCCCAAACGGCGGGTCAAACGCCGGGCAAAGTCGATGGCCCCGGATTTGAGATTAGCGATTCGTCTGGGCTCGACTGGAGTCGATATCAAACCGGCGCCCTTTCCAACAGCGGTTTCGTGACCGTGCCTGAGGAGGTCGAGGTCTCCGGACCGGGCGGCGGGAACGGATCAAGCGTTCTACCTGAAGGAACGGCGGACTTCCGGTATAGCGACACAATTATCAGCGACGCCGGCGATCGTGAGGGCGCTCCCGCCGACAGGGTCTTCAATTCCGCGAGCCTGTTGGCATCTGACACGATGCCGCGAGTGCTCCGCGACGAATTGGAAGGCATCGATTTCTATATTGCCCAGGGCTACGTTGAGATCGCCCGCGACACGTTGGACAGATTGCGAGGGGAAAACGGCGATCATCCGGAAATACTGGCGAGGTACAAACTGCTGGGCGACAGCGTAGAGTCATACGTAGGTGAACCGGCAGAGGCGGAAGCAAGCGAGCCAGTTATGAGTAAGTCTCCTGAGCCAGAGGTTGATGTGAGCCTGGCATTGGGATCTTCGAGTTCAGTAGTTGACGAGGTGGAAGAAGGGACATCGGTTCCTCAGTTAGAAGTAGCCGTCGTGGGCGACGAGGAGACCGAAGCCCCGAGCTACGAGCGAATCGAAGCAGCATTCACGGAGGCGGACGAGGTTGAGACCCGGGACAAGCCGTTTCTCATACAGAAAGAGTCAGGCCCCTTATATCCGGACCTGCTTGTTCAGTTTAACACCAGCGAGTTGCATATGCCGTTCGATCTCCCGCGCCCGGTAATCGGTCCGCCGCCGGCTGAACAGCGTGTGGGAACGGGTGATCTGATCGGGGCACTCGTATCAGGGATGGATTCGTCGTTTGACTACATACATCAATCCATCGAGGAGCGCATAGCCGAGGCTCAGTCTTCTACCGGCGCTCCGTCGGAGTATGACTTTCCTCACGACGAGCAAGAGATAGACGCGCCGCCACTAGCCGCTGACGAGTTAGCCGCCGACCAATTAGCCGCTGACCAGTTAGCCGCCGACCAAGTTAGCCGCCGACCGGGTTGAGACTGTTTCGGCCTCGATGGAAGACAGATCCGCGCGCGATGAGTTACAAGAAATATTCGAAGAACTGAAGGAAAAGACCAGTGACTTGAAACCGCTCATCGACTTTGAAACGCACTACAGCCTCGGGCTTGCTTACAAAGACATGGACTTGCTGGACGAGGCGATTTCAGAATTTCAGATGGCGTTCAGAACAGCCGGCGCCGTAGACCTGGCAGGCGACTGCATTCATTGTTGTAACATGCTGGGCGTATGCTTCAAGCGAAAGCAGATCCCCTCGGTCGCGATAATGTGGTTCGAGCGCGGACTCAAAATACCCGACAGACTCGAGGACGAATATCAAGCCCTGAGGTTTGAGATCGGAATCTGCTACGAGGAAATGGGCGAACTCGATAAGGCGATAGAAGCGTTCACGCAGGTGTACGGGATCGACGTGAATTATCGCAAGGTGGGGGCGAAGATAAAGGAGTTGCGGGCCGCATCGACGTAGAATAGACTTTATAGTCCGTGGAGTGCACGGGTTGATTCACTGACTTGAAGTCTATGCTACCCATATGTCGGTCAAGCTCACAATCGTCTTCTTCATTTTGATCTGTTTCGAGATCGGCATTCTCCTGGTTATCCTACCATGGGTACCGAGTCCGTCCTGGAACGAGAACTACCTGCTTGTGCTCGCCGCCGACAAGATTCACTGGCCGTGGTTGGCGCTTGCGATGAAGAGCGGCTATGCACGGGGCGCGGTGACTGGGCTTGGTCTGTTGAACATATTGCTGGGCGTGTGGGAGATTATCAACTTCAAGAAGACTGCTCGCGCGTTTCAGATGGAATGGCAAGGTGAGGAGACTCTTCCAGGATCGCTCGACGCCGCTGGTATACGTGATAACCGACCGCCGGTTGCTGCCACGCCAGGCGACAGGCCCGGACCTGACCTTTCTGATTGAGTTTGCGGATCGCGCCGTGACCGCGGGGGTTGATATGGTGCAGATCCGCGAGCGCGACCTCCCGGCTCGCGACGTTTTGTTCGTTACCGAATCCATAGCAGAGTCAGCTCATCGCACAAGTGCTCGCGTCCTGGTCAATGACCGCGTTGACATCGCCGCGAGCGCCGGAGCCGGCGTACATCTGACGACTCGCTCGTTGACTGTCGAAGTGGTGCGAGCGGGATTCGGGCCGGACACGCTGGTCGGAGTATCAACCCACTCATTCGATGATGTGAGAGCGGCGGAACAGGGCGGCGCGGACTTCGTAGTCTTCGGACCCGTGTTCGAGACTGCGAGTAAGAAAGAGTACGGTGAACCGGTGGGAGTTAAAGCGCTGCGCCAGGTGGCCTCACGTTTGAGCATTCCGGTTCTGGCTCTCGGAGGCATTAAGCTCTCGAACTTTCGGGAGGCGCTTGATGCCGGCGCCGCGGGAGTGGCCGGCATCTCGATGTTTATCGAAGCGCAAGACCTCGGCGGCCTGGTGGCTACAATCAAGGGCCACGTCGCGGCTTAGATTGGCGCGGCATAGACCGGTGTAGCATAGACTAAATAACTCTATGCTACGCCCGTCGGAATCGGCTTGCTCATGGACAACGCCTTCAAACAGCCTGTTGTGTTGACCATCGCAGGGTTCGATCCTTCAGGAGGCGCAGGGGTCCTTGCTGACATCAAGACGATCGCCGCCTTCGAATGCTATGGAGTCGCTGCCGTCACCAGCTTGACCTTCCAACACACACGGCAAGTGCTCGGGGCACTCAATCAAACCGCGGAGGCGGTTCGTGAACAAATAGCGCCACTATTCGAGGACTTCGAGATTGCAGCTATCAAAACAGGAATGCTGCCGACTGCCGAGATCATCCGAGCGGTAGCCGGTATGATCAGAGCTAATGCGGTTCCTATCGTCGTAGTCGATCCAGTGTTGAAGAGCACAAGCGGGTTTGACCTCGTCGATGACGTGGCCGTTGACGCGCTTACGAATGGCCTGATTCCATTAGCGTCGCTCGTAACGCCTAACATCGCGGAGGCACAGCGAATTAGTGGGGTCGATATCAAAGATCAGCTCCAAATGAAACGCGCCGCTGAGGTGATTCTGAAGTTAGGGAGCCGCGCGGTACTCGTTACTGGTGGCGATGCAAACTCCGGCTCATCGACCGACCTCCTGCTTGATGTGCAGGGATCCGCCGTCTTCAGCACGGAACGAATAAGGTCGAAGCACACTCATGGTACGGGGTGTACGCTGGCTTCAGCGCTGGCGTGCTTGTTGGCGCGAGGAAGCCCATTGCGCGAATCGGTTCCGATCGCCAAGCAATACGTCACGCAGGCCATTCTGAGTGCGCCCGGTCTGGGTCTGGGCAACGGCCCACTCAACCACTTCCCACCAGGCTTCCACTTAAACCACTAAGCACGACCAACCGCAGCCTGGAATCGTTCTCGCGCGGACAAGATTAGGCTATGAGCCACAAGTGCTAATTTGCTATACTCGTTGCCGCGCCAGGCAGGTGGCGTTTCCTCAGTAACAAAACCCGCCCCAAGTCATTTCTATATGGATGAGGTGTGAAAACGGAGCGGGCTGTTCCTTTTACTCGGCGGGGAACGAGATGGGGGATGTGCGCTCGGTGGCTGTTCAACTGACGGTTCACGAGTTACTAACACGGTGTCTGCAGCGTCCTCCTAACGAGGACGCATGGCGGGAGTTTGTACATCGATACCACGGAGCGATCAGAACCAGCGTCGCGAAGACGTTTCATCTCAGAGCGAGTCAGGAAACGGACCGCCGGGCACAATTTCCAGAGGACTTGATCGAAGACCTTGTGCAAGTGGTCTATGTGCGCCTGGTCGAGGAGGGAAACCGCGCGCTGGATCGCTTTGAAGGCGAGCACGAGAATTCTATCTTCCAGTATCTGGGCATCATCTCGGTCAACGTGGTGCGCGATCACTTCAGAGAGGCGAAGGCGCAGAAGAGACCCAAATTAAGTTTCTCCCTCGACGAACTGCTTGAGAACGCCGGCGAGGGAGGGATGCTCAAAGACGCGGTCAGCAGCATTGACGGCACGTTGTTGACGGGGCCGGTATCGAGTCTCACGATGGAAGATGTCGAAGGCGCGCTAAAACGATCGGTCAGCCGGCGGCATCGAGACCGCGACGCGCTGATTTTCAAGCTTCGCTATTTCGATGGGTTGACGCTCGAGGAGATAAAAAGAGCGCTCGCGCTTGATATATCTCCCATTGGCATAGGCTCGATAGTGAATCGAATAAACAGCAAGCTGAGAGCGAGGCTGGCCGGCTCACGGGTAAGACGCTAAGCGTTGGACGGAATGCAATCTACAAAGTACTAGTCTTGCCGAGCCTGGCACTCTGGGCGTAAGAAACCTCGTCCTCGCCCCCGATGTCCGTGTGAGCTGTCTCAGCCGCCCAGTAGACCGAGGCCGTAGTCAGTGCCGCCATTCCTATGATGAACAACGCGATTGGCCAGGACGCGCCGTACCGCCTCAGCAAACCGGTAGCTATCAACGGCGAGAGTCCTCCCGCGATGACCGACGAAAGCTGATACCCCAACGACGCTCCGCTATACCTGACTCGGGTGCCAAACAATTCCGAGAAGAAACTCGCCTGTGGTCCATACATCGCGGCATGCCCGATAACCAGGGCAAGTATGATCGCAAGCACCATCAGGCCTGTGCTCGATGTCTCAATCAGCCAAAAGAACGGAAAGGCGAATAGTCCTGTGAAGATCGCACCGAACAGATAGACCGGCCTGCGTCCCACCGCGTCCGATAGCGCGCCAAATACAGGAATCGCGAACAGGTCGATGACCGCCGCGATCGAAATGGCCTTAAGGACCAACGAGCTGGTAAACCCGATCTTCGGCTGGGTCGCGTAGGTGAGCACAAACACCGTGTACAGGTAAAACGCTCCGTTCTCAGCAAGCCGAGCGCCCATCGCCAGCAGCACGTTTTTCGGATGATGGCGCACCGCGTCGAGGATGGGCAGTCGAGCCCCGGCGCCGGACTCCTTGAGCCGGGCGAACACCGGCGGCTCAACTACAGCGAGTCGGATGAACAGACCCACGGCGACCAGGGCTATGCTTACAAGAAACGCCACGCGCCAACCCCACGACAGCAGCGCTTGCTCTGGGAGCCTGGAAATCTGTCCGAACATGACCGTCGACAATAACAATCCTGCCGGCACTCCGATTTGAGGCCAGCTCCCGTAGAAGCCCCGCCTGCCTGAAGGAGCATGCTCGACCGCCATCAGCACCGCGCCGCCCCACTCGCCGCCGACGCCAAACCCTTGCGCGACTCGCAGCACGACCAGCAGTATCGGCGCCCAGATCCCGATCTGGCTGTAGGTGGGAAGACAGCCGATCAGGAAAGTCGCTATGCCCATGATCAGCAAGGTGAAAATCAGCATCGACTTGCGGCCGATCTTATCGCCGAAGTGACCGCAGACTATTCCTCCGATGGGCCGCGCCGCAAACCCGACGGCGTAGGTACCGAACGAAGCGAGCGTGCCGGTCAGAGGGTCGTAGTTTGGAAAAAAGAGCTTGTTGAAGATGAGCGCGCTGGCGGTGCCGTAGAGAAAAAAGTCATACCACTCGATGGTCGTGCCGATGAAGCTGGCGATGGCGACTCTTCGAATCGGCGCATGGCTGGAGGGTGAGATTTTCAAACCAAGCGATCCTGCATCGTCCGCATCACCTTAGTCAAGCGGGTGCCCGTCAAGTTTTACGCGTTTCGCGGCTCTTTAGCACTTCATACCCACCTCGTCAGAAGCTGTGAAAAAAGAACGGCGGAGGGCGATCACGCTTGAGTTTGTTGACATTTCTTTTTTGCCCGGCCGCGCTTAAGTTTCAAAAACGCGAACCAAATCTCAACAAACTCAAGCCTGATCCTCACCCCTCGGAGAACGATCTGACGCAATCCGTTCGGGGCGTTCACTGCGGTCCGGGATCTTAACCGATTCGTGCGCTCTGACCGCCGTCAACCGGGAGCATCACGCCTGTGATGAACTTCGCTTCGTCGGAGGCAAGGAACAACGCGGCGTAAGCCACGTCCCAAGCCGTCCCCATCTTCCCACCAAGCGGTACGCTCGCGTCCCGCTGACGGATCAAATCCTCTTTTGCGACCCCTCGCGATTTCGAGATCCCCTCGATGGCCATCGGCGTGTTCATCAACCCCGGCATTATGGCATTCGCGCGAATGTTGTACTTTGCGTTCTCAAGCGCGATCTGGTGGGTGAGCCCGTTTACGCCCGCCTTCGAAGTCTTATATGCAACGATGCCAGTCGAACAGATCGCCGCAATCGAGGAGATATTGATTATCGAACCGCTGCGCTGCTCCCTCATTAGCGGCAGCACGCTTCTCGAAGACAGGAAAATGCCTTTGAGGTTCACGGTCATGATTCTGTCCCAGGCCTCCTCCTTCAGGCTCAGAATCTCGTCGTCGCCCCCGCCGATACCCACGTTGTTATGCAAGACATCAACACGGCCGTAAGCTTCCACCGCGGCGCTTACGAAAGCCTCGCAATCTTCCTGGCGGGTGACATCGGCCTCAAATGATAGGCACGTTCCACCTTCCGCCTCGATCAACGCTTGAGTCTCGAGTGCGGATTCAAAGTTGTAGTCAACCAGCACCACGCGAGCGCCTTCTCGCGCGAAGAGAATCGCTGTTGCGCGGCCGTTGCCAATGGTGTCTCCCGGCGTCTGGCCTGCTCCAACCACTATGGCTACTTTATCCTTGAGTCTCATTTGAGAATCCCTCAAAGCCTTCTTCCAACTGAACCCCGATAGAGTTGAGCACCATTGATACCATCGTGTACTGGCCAGCCGTGAACAGGAAATCCAGGAGCTGTTGGGTGCTGTAACGCTCGGCAAGCGCTTTCCAGGTGGCATCGCCGATGAAGGTGTTCGCGTGCAGCTCGTCGACGGCGCGAATCAAGGTGGCTTCAAACGAGTCGAGTCCAGGCGCGTCGGGGCCTTCCGCGATTCGCTTGATGTCATCATCGCTGAGGCCGGCTTGCTTTCCGATGGCGACGTGATGACCCCACTCGTATTGAGCCCGGCATAGCCAACCCATTCGCAGGATGGCGATCTCTCGCTCTCGTGCAGCAAGCGAGGATTTGTTAAGCACGTGGCCTGCGAATACCAGCCAGCGTTTGAGAAGCTGCGGATGGCGGGCGAGTGTCGCGAAGATGTTGTAGACGTGACCGTCTCGCCGAAGCGGTTCCATAAGCTCGCGGGTTTCATCATCCCAGTCGGATTGCGGAAGCGGCGTGATACGAGGCTCAGTCAAACGCATTGGTTTTATCTCGCTTTCTCTTGTAAACACTCGGCCGTTGCGCACGGCGAAAACTTAGGAGTGCCGCTGCTGGCCCGGATTCGCTGGCGGTAGCTTGCAGAAAGATCATGCAGTCAAAGACAACTCGCGGGCGCGGGTCGCCTTTGCTCATTGCTGTCTCGCCTTTCTCTCTTGATAAGCCTCTTCACGCGCTTCTTCAAAGAGAGCGTCTAAGTCATCTTCGGACATGCCACTTTGTTGAAACGTCCTGCGAATGGGGGCGAGGATTTCGTCAAATGACTTAGCCGCCAGAAGGTCTATAGCGATAAGCCGCTCGACATACGTGTTTACATCGCTACAACCGCGCTCTCGAGCCCTTTGCTCTAGGGCGGCTGACGCTTTGTCCGACACGGTAATCTTTAGCTCCATCTTGACACCTCAATCAGAGTTTCAAGGAGTTTATCATAGGCAACTTGTCCGCGAAGATCTTTCAACAGGTCGTAGTTCGGAAGGAAGAGCCGGCCAAAGTTCATCGCGCGGCAGTTCCATAAAAGCTTAAAGAAAACTCTCCCGCGTTCCATCTTTGTAGATCACGCTTTCTAAGGCGAAGGTGACTACAGTATCCTTTTGTTCAACGGTCAGTAGTCTTTGATGTGACGCGAGGAACTGGTTGTACTTGATTCCTCCCTTCCATGGGGATGTACTGTTTGCGCTAATGCCCAACTCGTGCGTCAAAGCTACTCTCAGGATATCTTGGTCGAACAGGTCCTTGATTATCACGGTTCCCTTTAAGGCACGGACATCTCTTTCGAAGTGGTTCTGAAAAAGGAGAGCGAAGTCTATCCTATCGCCGACATCTCCAGCCAGTAGGTTCGCTTTGTGAAAGGTCTTGCTGACTAGCGTTACCGAAATCTTGGCGATTTCCTTTTCCGGCTTTTCAGATGTAGGGGCTACGCTCAATGGCTCTGATAGAGGATTGCCTCGCTTCAAGCCCTCGAGTTTTGATAGACGGTTTTCTAGTTCTTCTAGTTTGGTCTCCAAGAAGTTGACCCGTTCTTCGAGAGGGTTTGGTTCCTTGACTTCATCGGACATGTCTTCTCCTTCTTGTTCCTAAATCGCTTGTTAAGCCCTACCCTCTCCCTTTGATAGTTTCCGGCGGGATGGCGAAGAGGCTCGTCGCAGGTTCGTTGTGAATGGTATCGTCAGTACCGTAATCGTGAACTTGTCAATCAAATCGTTCTGGATATGAAGGACTGGCCGCGGATTGGCGATTCGCGAAGACAGTAGCTTTCTTATCCATCCAAACCTTCATACGGAGGCTTATCTTCGGGGTTCTGCTAACAGCAGCGACGACGCTTAGGCAGAACTCATCGGGCTAGTCGCAGAAGCACCTTCACCAGCACCGGAGTGCCCGGCTTTGCGTTCATTCGCAGGATCGTTTGAGGAAGCGGGTCCCCCTGAGTCAGCATCCGTGAGCCGTCGGCGCCTGCCGACTTTTCCGCTTTGGTGTAAGGTAGGCCGGCTCCGCCTTCAAGCTCGAATTGCTCGGCTCGTCCATCCCAGTCTTTCTCCCACTGCGCAAGCTTCTCGGCTGGTACTTTGACAGGTTCCGAACTGACGGCCAGCTCGCTAATTCGTTGAGGCGAGACAATCAGAATCAGCAGCTCGCCGACGTGGTCCGGGCGGCTGCGTGCCAGCGTGAAGTAAGGCGGGTTGTCTTCCTGAGCGGGAAACTCGATGACTCGTCCAGCGATCACGGCGTTGTCACCGCCGCGCGTGCGCGCTGTGGGAAAGATCGAGTACGCATCACCGAGGCTGCCGTCGGCGTATTGCTCTCGATCGATGACGTAGAGGTAACCGGTGGTGGGAGACTCAATGCTCACACGCACCCGCTCTCCCTCGTTGAGACGTGCGTCCGCTTCAATTCTCTCGGCGGTCCATTCGGCGCTCTTTGCTCCCTGATGTTCGAGAATCCTCGCTCCCTGGTTCTCGGCAGACTGTGCAGGCCGTAATCGCCACAGCGTTACTCCGATGACTGCCTCGGACGCCGACGCCGATTTCCGCAGCTCGGAAGATGAAGCCGTGGAGGTCGTCGACCGATAAGTGCGTGGTTGTTTAGGATCGGACGGTGTAGTGGCTGCAGGCCGGCTCTCTTCGATTTTTTTGACGTGCAGCCCCCGCGTCTGGTCTTGCTGCTGCGCAATGGGAGTGGTGATGAGGCTCATCGCACATACGAGGCTTGTGAAGAGTTTCCCGGGAGTCTTTATCATCGCGAATATCTTATTCATTTCCCGTTAATCCTACCAATACCCCCAACTTCAGTTGGGGGTTCTTTAATTTCGGCCTACGTCGAAGCGCCCGCCCTCCCCCGTTGTTATTCTTTTCCCCTCGCGTCGCGAGGGAAGAGAGATATCAAAACAAAGACCTGCTGCTTCGACGTAGGCTGACGCTAAAGATCCCCCAACTGAAGTTGGGGGTATTCCGGAGTTTTCATACAACCTCTGAACACGGGGAATCAGATGTCTAAGGCTTCGCGACAATCATCGGCTGAGACTCCGGCTCGCGGCGATAGAAGACTCGCGGACGTTGCACGCTCCGCTTGTCAACGTCCTCTACCTTCTCATCTCCCTCCACAAAAGCCACCTTGTGCGTGAGCCCCCGCCCTTCCTTCATCTTCGTCTCCTGCATTCGAGGCACGCGCTCGGTCGCATAGTCCAGCCACTCGCGCAGCACCACCTTCCCATCTTTAGGCGCGGCATCGGCGGCGGCGGACTTCAGCCCTTCTTCGACCAGAGCGTAGGTCAAGTACCCGTGCCCGAGCTGCTCGGCCTCCATCGCTGCCTGATAACTCTGCGCCGCCGTCAGTATGTACATACCCTTTTCATAAGCGAGCTGGGCGAGCCCTTTGGAGTTCATCGGCCCGCGCCGTTTTTCTTCGGTCTCGAGCGCCTGTCCGCTGTTGCAAGCGTCGATCACCATCAGCAAATGCCCGGCGTCTATGCCCTCACACGCCTGCTCGAGCTCCAGGTCCGAGACGCTGTGCGACAGGATCGTTTTTAATGCCGCTTCATCAAGCTCAGTCCGCCCTCCCGCGTAGCCGAGGTCGTGAGGGATCAGGTAGAAGCGCTGATCCTGGGCCGTCCCGTGCCCGGCGTAGAAGATGACGACTGCGTCCTCCGGTTCCGCGGCCTTGATTGTTTCAAGCGCGGCAGGAGCCCCCTCAGGCGGCTTTGCATCGGCCGATCCGGCCAGGCGCCGAAGCGCGTACAAGATGTTCGCTTTCGTCGCGTCCTTGTCAAACAACGTCGTGACTTCAATCTGCCCGACGCCGCCAAGCTTGCGTTGCTGTCGTTCGACTTCTTCCGCGAAGGCGCGCGCGTCAGCCCCCGCGTACTTCAGATTGTAGCCTGAGTTCGCATATTGATTTACTCCGACGGCGAGAACGTGAAGCGTCGCAGCACGCTTCAAGGAGTCAGCGCCGCTTATCGCAAGCGTAGCGTCGGAGCTTTTCACATTGTCGCGGTTGAAAGCATACGCCGTAAGCTGATTCTGCCCGGCGACGACGCTGATCGTTGTCTCGAGCACAGCGCCGGGTTGGCCTTTCAGCACGTCGCCGCGCCAGACCTTGACCAACGAGCCGTTGCGGAACAGTCGCACGTCCTGCGCTCCCGCGGGCGCTTCGGTAACATTGATCTTTATCTTCAGAGTTCGAGTTGAAACAGCGGCGTTTCGGGCATCCGCGACATCGAAGGTCAGCTTCGGCTGGCGGCGATCCTTCTGCGAAATGTCGGCGACGGCGGCGATTTTTTTGCCTGCTAGAATGTCAGGCAGCAGACCCGGATGAAAATACTCGTTGAAGAAAATCTCGACCGGCGAAACGTCAAAGGTGTTCGGCGAGAATCGCCAGAGTATTTGATTCCATCCGCCGGGTGAGCCATCAAACAATCCGTCGGGCGTTACGACCAGCCAGTCATCGCCTTTGTTCAAGCTCACCAGGGTTGCGAGCATCTCGCCCGACTGAGTATTCCACAGTCGCGCGCTCCCGTCCTCGCTGCCCGAAACCACAAAGCGTCCATCGGCGCTGAAGTCGAGCGCCGCAATCGAGCCGACATGGCCCTTGAGAGTGCGCAACTCGCTCCCGGTGGCCAGATCCCAGAGCTTGATCGTGCTGTCGTAGCAGCCGGACGCCAGCATCCGTCCGTCGCGGCTGAACGCCAGAGCGTTAACGAAATTTTTGTGCCCTTCAAGCGATCTCAGTTCGGTCCCGGTCTGCACGTCCCACACCTTGATGGCAAAGTTCAAGTCGTCTAACGAAAAACTCTGCGCGGCATTCGGATCGCCAAAGTTTCGCTTCGTCCCCCAGTGAGCTGAAGCCAGCCGCTTGCCGTCGGTGCTCCACGTGAGACCGTAGACGCTCATGGAGAACGTTGTCTTCAACGTGCGCAACTCTTGTCCGGTAGTTGCATCTCTGAGAGTGATCGGCGCGTTAAATCCGGATGCGTTGGCGAGAATGCGGCCATCGGGACTAAAGGACAACGTCGCACTCGACATTATCGAGTTCGCAGTCATGTCGTTCATGAAACCACCACCGACGGGAATCGACTGCAATTGACGGCCACTAGCTACATCGAGAATGCGAAGGCTCCCGGCGCTCTTGTTCAGTTTGTTTGGCGGCGCCGCGATCATTCCCATCGATTCCAACACCGACATACCGGCGCTCATATCGCCATTCTTCATCGCCTCCTGAGCCTTCTTCATCTGCTCCTGCATTTTCTTAGGATCCTTCTGCATCTGCTCCATGATCTTGCTCATGTCGGGCAATGCGACAGGCTGTTGGGTCGGCATCGTGGTTGGAGCCGAAGCTTGCGGGCCCGAGGGTGAAGGCGTCTGATTGTTTTTCTCGATCAGCGCGACAACGCTTCCGTCGCCGTTGAATGCGGCGTTGCCGAGTTCCTTGCCTTGCGTCAACAACATGCTGGGCAATTCGCGCCCCGTAGCAACCTCCCATATTTTTGCGGTGGACTGAGTGCTGCTTCCGGCGATCACGAGTTTTCCGTCTCGGCTCAACGTGCAGCCGCGCTCCTGTATTCCACCCAGCTTCGGTCGCCCGTAGTCATCAGGCAACGAGACCGCGCGCCGCACCCCGCCGGAGACCAATTCCCAGGAGCTGACTGCCTGATGCCCCGCGACAGTCAGCGACTTGCCGTCTGAAGAGAAAGCAAGATCGCTTACCGGCATCGCTGCGCCGCTCAGCGCTCTCAGCTCGCGGCCTGTTGCAACATCCCAGAGCTTGATCTGATTATCCGAGCCGGAAGAGGCGATGAGCTTGCTGTCTGCCCTGAAGCTGACGCCGAGAACGGCTCCGTTGTGTCCCGCGAGCGTCTGCAGCGTTGTCCCGGAATCCGCATCGACTAGATTGATCTTACGGCCGTCGCTCACAACTGAAATCAAGCGCCGGTCAGGGCTAAAAAGAAACTTGCTCGCGAACATAACGAACGCCGGATCAGATGGATTGCCGCTCATGATTCTCGGAGACGGGAAGCTTTTCAGCTCGCGCCCTGTGGCGACATCCCAGAGTTTCATCGTCGATTCATTGCGCATGGCCACCCATGCGCCATCCCGGCTGAAGGCCAGGCTTGCCATTCCTCCGCCGGCTACGCCGAACTGCGTCGGCGCTGTCGAGACTTTTAGGCTTTGCGCTTTTCGTCCGCTCGCGACATCCCAAAGCGTGATTTGTAGAGTAGTCTCGGCACTGCCCTTGCGCGAAACTTTCACGGTATCAGTGAACACTGCCAGCCACTTCCCATCAGGGCTGAGCGCGATAGCGTCATTCGCCACAGGCCGTTCTTCTTTCTCGAAGGTAATAGCGCGCAGCTCGCGCCCAGCGGTCGTGTCCCAGAGCCGCACAGCGCCCCCGTTCAGATCCGATCCGGCAAAGACGCTACCATCTTCGCTGAGGAGGCCGGCCAGGAGATCTTTGGCGCCGGACAAAACGGTGCTGCTGATCTCGCGGCCCGTCTCGACCTCCCAACGCCTTATTCTGCCGTCAGCCATAGCGATCACTGTTCGACCATCCGCGCTAAATCTGAACGGCCGTGTAAGCGAGCTGGCGCCCATGGAAGGAATTGCGCTTTCGAGCTGGCGCAAAACTCGGCCCGACGCAACCTCCCACAGCTTGATCGAGTTGCCGTCTTTGCCCATCGAAGCCAACAACCGGCCATCGGGACTGAAGGCGATCTGAGTCTGCGGCGAAGTGATTCCCGCTTGCAGCACGATCTCAGGTTTGTTCGCACCAGATTGGGTCTGATTCGCCGCCGCGCTCGGAGCGGTCGGGCGTGCGCCAAGTCCTCGGTCGTCCTTTGGCTTCGTTTCTTGCGAGGCCGCAACCTTAAAAGCAACGAAGGCGGAGAGAGCAAGCAGGACGAGCATGAGCAGGCTGAGCGAGCGGGTCCGAGCGAGATGTTTCACTTCGAATGTCCTCCGTCGTGGCTTACCCACGCAGGTGATCAGTAGTTGGGAGCACCCATCTTAGCTGATGGGTAGTTGTTAAGAACAGCGCGGTGATTGTTAGTGAGAGGCAAAGCGGATCATCACGTCTCGGATCGGTGAAATGGACCACGGATGACACCGATTCGACGGATATTCACTGATCTGATCCGTGAACATTCGTCAAATCCGCCTGATCCGTGGTCTATCTCTGGTCTTACGAGCGCAGAGCATTACGGCGTGCGCGCCTCGGCCGGCGGGTGCAGTTCGTAGCCCTGCGGCGGCTCGATGCCGAGAAGATAACGGACGAAGTAGTCCCACCGGCGACGCACCATGTAAGGTTCGCTTCCAAACCCGTGACCGCGGTTTGGCAACATGATGAGATCGAAATCCTTGTTGGCCTTGATCAGCTCGTTCACCACCAAAAGCGTGTTGTACGGCGGTACGTTGGTGTCCATGGTGCCGTGCGCGAGCAACAGGTGTCCCTTGAGGTTCCTAGCAATGTTCTGGTTCGCCTGAACGTCGTAGTTTGTCGTACCGTCCGCTTTGCGTTCTAGCAGCCCATGATACCGCTCGCCCCAATCGTCCTCATACCCACGGTTGTCGTGATTGCCCGCTTCGGAGATACCAACCTTGAAGAAATCCGGATAGCGAAACATTGCATCGGCCGCCGCAAAGCCGCCCCCTGAATGGCCCCAGATGCCGGCACGGTCAAGGTCTATCCAGGGATGCCGCTCCGCGAGCTGCTTCATCCCGCCTATCTGGTCGGGCAACGTGTTGTCACCCATGTTACCGTAGTATGCGTCGTGGAATCTCTTGGAGCGCGTCGGGTTTCCCATCCCGTCGATCTCAACCACGATGAAACCCAGCTCCGCGAGAGCCTGTGAGTCGCCTCGCGCCGCCGCGAACGCCCTGCTCCCCACGCTCCCGCCCTGCGGCCCGGGATAGATGTGGTTGATGATTGGATACTTCTTGTTGGGATCGAAATTCGTCGGCTTGAACATCAATCCGTACAAGTCTGTTGCGCTGTCGCGCGCCTTCACCGTGAACGGAACCGGCGGCTTCCAACCAGTCGCAACTAGGCGGGAGATGTCGGCTTTCTCGATCGTGGTCAGCAGCTTCCCATCGGCATCCCGCAGCACCGCAACCGGAGGGACATCGGGCTTCGAGTAGCTGTCGACGAAGAACCGTCCGGAAGCTGAAAATGTCGCGTCGTGTGTTCCGTCCTCCGGTGTGAGCAGCGACAGATTCTTTCCGTCGAATCCAATGCGGTAAAGGTGACTGAAATATGGATCGCGGCCCTTCTCGCGCCCGGCGCCGAGGAAGTACAGCACGCGGTTCCTTTCATCGACCCTCAGCAACTGAGTCACAACCCAATCGCCGGTCGTGATCTGGTTCTTGAGCCGGCCGGTCCCAAGATCGTACAGATAGAGATGTCCCCAATTGTCGCGCTCCGAGAACCAGATGACCTCGTTGGAAGCTGGCAGATATCGCCAATTGACGCGGTCGCCGTTCCCGGACTCGTACTGAGTAGCCACGGTCTCTTCGAGCACATCACGAATCGCGCCCGTCGCGGCGTCCGCAATACGGAGTGTCGCGCGCTTGTGATCGCGCGATACGGAGACAAATGCGAGATGCGTGGAGTCAGGGCTCCACTCCACGTCGGCCCACTCTCCCTCCGTGCATATCAGATCGTCACAAAGCGTCGTTCGATGCTGATCCGGCGGCATCCCAAGCCGCACCATCCTCGGACCATCGAGATCGATGATCACTCGCTGGATGGTCGTGACTACGGTGTCGCCGGGGAGTGGGTACTTCCAGGCTTGCAGATCCGGATGACCCACCTTGGTGTTCACCAGGTACATCTCGCCGACGCCCCGCTGGTCTTGTTGAAAGGTAGCGATCTTCTTTGAATCAGGCGACCAGAGGATGACCGGGCGGTCGCTCCGAACCCAACCTGCATTGTCGGTCGCGTAGCCGAAGTCTTTCACGCCGTCGGTTGTTAGTTGTGTCTCCTTGCCGGTCTCGGCGTCGAGAACCCACAGGTTGTAGTAGCGGATGAAAGCCGCGTGCTTCTTGTCGGGCGACACCACGACGAGGCCAAGACCACGTCCGACTCCCCGGCTGGCCGGCACAATGGAACCCTCGCTGCGACATTGGTTCGCCTGTAGATTGCACGCCCAGCGGCGGCCACTCGCACTGAAGGAAATCGAGCGTCCGTCCGGCGAGAAATCAAACTCCGTGAAGGGCAAATGGCGCCCGTCGAAGGTCGTGCCTGCGGCTGCCGAGAGCGCTGCGGCGAGCCTGGAGTGATCAAAGATCGGCTCGCGGCCGCTCAACGTCGGGGCTACCAGGAGAAACTGGGTCCCCTCTGCTGTCGATTTGCGATACCAGAAACGTTCGCCCGGCAG
>WNFR01000394.1_pt1 | contig 70158 bp, 65 predicted proteins | sample 5400221 | NCBI WGS metagenome assembly WNFR01 (sample SAMN13153357, study PRJNA577476) | soil metagenome | isolation source: 40 cm soil under Madrone tree | place: USA:California | collected 2016-06-14
GTGGACGAAGATCTATTTGCGGAGCGGGTGATCGCCGGGCTTTCAGCGGCATTTGGCGGGTTGGCGGCGTTGCTGGCGGCGCTCGGGATTTACGGCGTGCTGGCATACCTCGTCGTGCAGCGGACGCGGGAAATTGGAATTCGCGTGGCGCTGGGGGCAGGTAGCGGACACGTGAGAGGGCTGGTGTTCAAGGAAGTTGGGTGGATGGTGCTGGCGGGGGCGTTGGTGGGATTGCCATTGGCGTACGGGCTGGCGCGGCTGAGCGAGTCGCTGCTGTACGGCGTGCACGCGGGCGACGTTCCCGTGTATGCGGCATCGCTGGGGATCATCTGCCTGGTTGCCTTTGCAGCGTGCTACATCCCATCGCGGCGAGCAACGCGGATCGATCCCATCGTGGCGCTGCGGTACGAATAGCGAGCGGATTTTGTTTTGTAGCGGCGAGGAGCGGGTGCAGGTGAATCGAGTTTCCGAGATCGAAAACGAGAAGGAGAGCAAATGACAGACGCGAACGCAACACTCATCAAGATGGAAGGCGTGAAGAAAGTGTTTTATACGGATGAGGTCGAGACGCACGCTTTGTCCGAGATTCACCTGGAGATCAAGAAGGGGCAATACATCTCGATCGCCGGGCCTTCGGGCTGCGGCAAGTCGACATTGCTCTCCATTCTTGGACTTCTCGATTCACCGACGGGCGGCGGGTATACGCTCAACGGCCAGCCGGTAGCAAATCTTTCGATCAGCGAGCGCACGCGAATCCGCAACCGCGAGATTGGATTTATTTTCCAGGCGTTCAACCTGATCGGCGACCTGACGGTGTATGAAAACGTCGAGCTGCCGCTGACGTATCGCGGCACGAGCGCTGCGGAAAGAAAGCAGAAGGTGCAGCACGCGCTGGAACGCGTCGGGATGGCCCACCGGCTGCGTCATTACCCGTCACAACTCTCGGGCGGTCAGCAACAGCGTGTTGCGGTGGCACGTGCGTTAGTTGGCGATCCGCTGATTCTGATGGCTGACGAGCCGACCGGAAACCTCGATTCGAAGAACGGCGAGGCGGTCATGGAACTGCTGCGTGACTTGCACCGCAACGGGGCTACGGTGTGCATGGTCACGCACGACCAGCGCTACGCAAATTTTGCCGAACGCACCATCCATCTGTTCGACGGCCGCATCGTGGAGGAAACACAGGAAGCGCACGTCGGAGCCTGACCCGGGAGGCAGTTCATGGAAACGATTTGGCAGGACGTCCGATTCGGGCTGCGCATGTTGATCAAGCACCGGATCGCGACGATCGTTTGCGTGGTAGCGCTGGGTCTGGGGATCGGCGCAAACACGGCGATGTTCAGCGTGGCAGAGGCGTTTCTGCTACATCCGGTGCCGTTTGAGAATTCTGACCGGATCGTCGCCCTGGTGGACTCGCGCGCAGCTAGTCAGGATGGCGGCGCGGGTTTCGGTCCCCAGGACCTGAATCCGGTTGCGCCTGCGACCTACCTCGATTGGAAGAAAGAGGCGCGTTCGTTCGACGAGCTGGCCGCCTACGCGTGGGACGAATTAAACCTGACCGGCGACCGCGAGGCACAAAAAGTCCAGGACTTCCAGGTTACGGCTAGTTTTTTCCCGATGATCGGTGTGCAGCCACTCCTGGGCCGCACATTTCTTCCGGAAGAGGAAGAGCCCGGCCGTAATCAGAAAATCATTTTGAGCTACGGGCTGTGGGAACAGCGCTATGGTTCCGACCCAAACATCCTGAAGCGCGTCATAAAAGTGAACGGAAAGAGCTTTGATATTGTCGGCGTTATGAAGAAGGGCTTCGATTTTCCAATGCCCGCCGAGGCGTGGATTCCGCTGGCGCTGAACGTAAAGGAACGACTCCGGCGCGACAATCGCTGGCTCTGGGTGCTGCGACGGCTTAAGCCGGGCGTTTCTTTTTCCGCGGGCGCCGCGGAGATGCAAGCCATTTCGGAGCGGCAAGCGGAAGCTTATCCCGATACCAATAAAGCCTGGCGGCTGCGACCGCAACCGCTGGGGCAATTCATCACCGGAACGCTGACCCGGCAATACACGGTGCTGCTGATGGTGGCGGTTGGCTTCGTCCTGCTCATCGCGTGCGCGGACGTTGCGAACGTGCAATTCGCGCGCATCACGGGGCGAACGAGTGAGTTCGCGGTGCGCACGGCGCTGGGCGGCAGCCGCTGGAGGGTCGTTCGCCAATTGCTAATCGAGAGCATCATGTTGTCGTTGGCAGGCGCGGGACTCGGCTTGTTTCTGGCCCAATGGGACATCCAGATGATTCTGGCGCACATGCCGCCGGACGTAGCCCGATTCGTGGCCGGGTGGAAGACGATTCGTTTGGACGCCAATGCCTTTCTGTTCGCGCTGGTTATCGCGGTGTTCAGCGGGGTGATCTCGGGGATCGCGCCTTCCCTGCTGGGTTCCCGCGCCAGCATTGCGGAAACGCTGAAAGAAGGCGGCCGCGGTTCTTCCGTCAGCCGCGCACGGCACCGCCTGCGTGGAGCGCTGGTGGTTGCCGAAGTGGCGCTCGCGCTCGTGCTTCTGGTAGGCGCGGGCCTGATGGTGAAAGGCTTCCAAAGATTGCTGAGCGTGAATGAGAGCTACGCTCCGCAAACGCTGCTGACACTCAACTTCTCGCTGCCGGAAGTCGAGTATGCGCAGCCAGCCGCGCGGCTGAACTTCAACGAACAAATCGTGCGGCGGCTTGGTTCTGTTTCCGGCGTGCAAGCGGCTTCGCTGGTGACGTACGTCCCCTACGCGGATGGAGGAGCCATCAACGAAAGAGAGTTTTCGGTCGAGGGACGTCCGCTGACGCAGCGCGGCGAAGTGCGCAGCGCCATCGTGGAGACAACCACACCGAATTACTTCAATACGCTAAATATCGCGCTGCACGACGGCCGATTGCTGAGCGATACGGACGGAGCGGAATCACCGCAGGTCGCGGTGATCAGCGAGAGTCTGGCACGGCGCTATTTTCCCGGCGAGAATCCGCTGGGCCGCCATATCAAGACCGGCAAAGCGAAAGCCGAAGGTGAATGGATGACCGTGGTCGGCGTGGTCAACGACGTGCACTACAGCTGGATCGTCAAGGACGATGTTCCCACGATTTACCGCTCGTTCCGGCAGGCGCCCCCGTATTTCACGACCGTTGTGCTACGCACGGCAGGTGATCCGCTGAAATTCGTTTCCGCGGCTCGCGCGGAAATTGCGGCGGTCGATGCAAATTTGCCGCTGTACAACATCAAGCCGATGGACAAGGTGATCACGGAATCGATTGTTGGCATCGCGTACGTGGCCACGATGATGGCTGTGCTGGGTGCTATCGCACTGGTGCTAGCATCGGTTGGCGTCTTCGGGGTCATGTCCTATTCGGTGAGCGAGAGGACCCACGAGATCGGAATCCGCATGTCGATGGGTGCGCAGACGGGCAACGTCCTCGCCTTGGTGCTTCGAAGCGGCATGCTCCTCACCGTGCTGGGGCTGACGATTGGCCTGCCCGTCGCGTTCCTGCTGGCGCGGGCTCTTTCATCACTCCTTTTCGGAGTGCAGGCTGCCGACCCAGCGTCATTCATCGGGCTGCCCTTGCTGCTGCTCGCCGTGGCCGGAATAGCGTGCTACCTTCCCGCGCGACGGGCAGCGCACCTCGATCCGCTCCGGGCCTTGCGGCACGATTAAGGTCCTGCGCCGGGCCTCCAGCCGGCGCTTGGAAGAAACGGACCACTTGCGCTACAACAGAGAGACGGACAAGGACTTAGAGTGCTGCTGCCCAGATTCCCTGCCATGAGGTAAGGAGAAATTGTGGAACCATTGATTCAACTGCGAAATCTGGAAAAGGTTGTCGAGGCTGGTCCGAATAAATTTTATCTGTTGCGCAGAATCAATTTGGATATTCAACCGGGCGAGTTCGTCACCATCATGGGCCCTTCCGGCGCCGGGAAGTCAACGCTGCTAAGCATCATCGGAATGCTCGATGGCGCATGGACCGGGGACTATTATTTCCTGGGTGAAGCCGTCCACAAGCTCAATGTCAAGAAGCGGAACGAACTGCATAAGGCGAATATTGGTTTCGTCTTCCAGAGCTATCATCTGATTGACAATCTGACGGTATTCGAAAACCTGGAAGTGCCGCTGTCCTACAAGAATGTGCCGCACAAAGAGCGCGTTAGCCTGGTTTGCGATAGCCTCGACCGATTCCACATCGTCGGCAAGAAAGACCTGTTTCCGAACCAGCGAACCAGCTCTCCGGCGGCCAGCAGCAACTTGTCGGAGTGGCCCGCGCGGTGATCCTCAGTCCGAAACTGATTCTCGCTGATGAGCCGACTGGGAATCTGCATTCCGCACAGGGCGATGAGATCATGCAGCTCTTCAAGAGACTGAATGACGCCGGCACGACAATTATCCAGGTCACACACTCAGAAAGAAATGCGGCCTATGGGAATCGCATCATCCAACTGAAGGACGGGTGGGTTGTGAGTGACAACGCAACGGCCGGCGCGCAAGTCGGCGCGGCACAGCCCGCGTGAGCAGGCGTTTGCGGGCTGCGAGACGGCGCCTTGATCGTTTCTCACTGTTCCTGAAAAGCGGGCCTAGGATACACTTCACAAACACATTCGAATGAAGACGACTAACCCCCACCCTTATCGAGTTCTTTTGGCTGACGACCAGGCGGACATCCGCGATGCCCTGCGCTTGCTCTTAAAGCGTGAGGGCTATGAAACGCAGGGCGTTGCCTCTCCGGCCGAGGCACTGAGCGCCATCGAATCCCGGGAATTTGACGCGGTCCTGATGGACCTCAATTACGCAAGAGACACGACGTCGGGTCAGGAGGGGCTCGACCTGCTGACGCGCATCCAAATGCTCGACAGCACGTTGCCTGTCGTCGTCATGACGGCGTGGAGCAGCATCGAAGTGGCCGTGGAAGCGATGCGCCGCGGTGCACGCGACTTTGTTCAGAAGCCTTGGGAAAATACTCGGCTGCTGGCTATTCTGCGCACGCAAATCGATTTGCGCCAGGCGCTACGGCAGGCATCTCGTCTTGAAGCCGAAAACCGCATCCTGCGCGCCGAATCGCGCCCAACATTTCTGGCGAAATCCCCGGCGATGGCCCCGGTGCTGGAGCTGATTGGACAAATCGGACCTTCGGACGCAAACGTTTTGATCACAGGAGAGCATGGCACCGGCAAAGAAGTTGTCGCGCGAACTCTTCATGCGTTGTCGGCGCGGGCGACGAAGCCAATGGTGACCGTGAATGCGGGCGGGCTATCCGAAGGTATTTTCGAAAGCGAGCTCTTCGGACACGTGAAAGGCGCTTTTACCGATGCGCGCGCGGACCGCGTCGGGCGGTTCGAACTCGCCGACGGAAGCACGTTGTTTCTGGACGAAATCGCCAACGTCCCGCTCAACCTGCAGGCGAAACTCTTGCGCGTTCTGGAAACGGGGGATCTCGAGCGCGTCGGCTCGTCTACCACTCGGCGCGTCAATGTGAGAGTGCTCGCGGCTACCAACGCCGATGTGAACGCGGAGGCCGCTGCCGGCCGGTTCCGTCAAGACCTGCTGTTTCGACTAAATACCATCGAGATCCACGTCCCGCCGCTGCGTGACCGCCGCGAGGACGTCGACCTCCTTGCGCACCATTTTCTCCACGGTTACGCGCAGCGCTACAGCAAAAAACTTTCCGGCTTCGACCCCGCCGCCATCAAGGCTCTTCATGAGCATGCGTGGCCGGGCAACGTTCGCGAACTCGATCATGCGGTGGAACGCGGCGTGCTTCTTTCGCCCGGGCCTGCCGTCCGCGCGGCAGACCTCGGTTTGCGAGCGCAGCCCGCCGGCGGCGCGGCTAAGCTCGAGGAGATGAGTCTCGACGAAGTTGAGCGGTATCTTATCCAGCGCACTCTCTCCCGCCACGAAGGAAATGTAAGCCAGGCAGCCAAGGCTCTGGGGCTGAGCCGGAGCGCCATGTATCGCCGGCTGCAAAAACATGGATTGGAATGACGCCACTGGCCTATGAGCGCCGCATCCAGCTCCTCGCGCTAGCCGCGGGTTTCCCAGGTTCGCTGATCGCCATGATTCTCTTGTGGCATGGGAATTATTCTTCCGGCACTGTCTGGACCCTTGCGTTTCTCATCCTTTCTCTCTGGCTCGGCTTCGCTTTTTCGCTGCGGCATCGCGTTGTCTTTTCCCTGCAAACACTCTCGAATCTCCTGTCCGCCCTGCGCGAAGAGGACTTTTCAATGCGCGCTCGCGGGGCGCGCAGCGACGACGCCATGGGTGAAGTGATGACTGAAGTAAACGCTCTCAGTGAAACCCTGCGGCAACAGCGCCTGGGCGCGCTGGAAGCCACTGCCCTCCTGCGAACCGTGATGGAGGAGATTGACCTCGCCATCTTCACGTTCGACAACAGCACGAAGCTGCGGCTGGTCAATCGTGCCGGCGAACGCTTATTGGGCCGTCCTGAAGGGAGCCTGCTGGGATTTACCGCGGAGGAGCTGGGACTCGGAGCTTGCCTGGAAGGCGGGGCCGCGCACACGATGGAGCTGGCTTTTCCCGGAGCCTCCGGGCGCTGGGGGATGCGTCGTGGGACGTTCCGCCAGGGAGGGTTGCCTCATCAACTCGTAGTCCTGAGCGATCTGAGCCGCACGCTCCGAGACGAAGAGCGCAAAGCTTGGCAGCGGCTCATTCGAGTACTTGGGCACGAATTGAACAACTCGCTGGCCCCTATTCAGTCCGTCGCGCAAGCTCTGGAGAGCGGGCTCCAGAGTGCCTCCAAGTCTTCCGAATTGCAGAGCGAAGCGTCCGCTTCGATTTTGGATGATCTCCGGCAAGGCCTTGGCATCATTCGCTCTCGCACCGAGGCACTTGGGCGCTTCATGGCGGCGTACGCACAACTTGCACGGCTGCCACAACCGAAGTTACTGCCCGTAAACGTCTCGGAATGGATCAGCCGGACCATAAAACTCGAGACGCGGGTAAAGGTCAGCCTCTTGAAAGGACCTGACGTGGTCATTTCGGCTGACGCCGATCAACTGGAGCAGTTGCTGATCAACCTGGTTCGTAATGCTGCGGATGCGACACTCGAAACAGGTGGATGCGTCCAAGTGAGCTGGTCCCGGCAAGGCGCACAACTCGACGTCTGGGTTATCGACGAGGGCCCTGGACTTCCCAATACGTCGAACCTATTTGTTCCTTTCTTCACGACCAAGCAGGGCGGCTCGGGTATTGGTCTGGTTCTTAGTCGCCAGATCGCTGAAGCTCACGGTGGTGAGCTAACTTTAAAGAACCGTTCCGATGCGCGCGGCTGCAGGGCCCTGCTTCGACTCCCCGTTTAGGTTACGCTCCCGCTTCGTTCGGCCTCTTCTTTCCTCTTGCAGCAACGGTTAGATGGGAATCGCCAGTGCTCCTCCGTCATCTAGAAACAACGTTTTCTTCACAAAATCCTTAGGTACAATTCATCACTTCCTAAGGCCGGCGCTGATACCATAATTTTGGAGATTACTGTGAGAGACTTAGTTTTCATTCTTGTGACTGTCATCTTCTTTGCCCTCTCGACCCTTTATCTCCGAGGTTGCGAGCGGTTGAAATAAGGCGGAGACCCGCAATGCTGGAGAATATTGTTCTCATCGTCATCGCCGTTCTTCTCTTTGGTTATCTCTTGCTGGCTCTGCTGAAACCGGAGAAATTCTAGTCATGACTGCCAATGGCTGGTTCCAGATTGGCCTCTATCTCCTTGCGATTTTCCTTGTCACCAAGCCGCTGGGGATCTTCATGACTCGTGTCTTCAGCCGCGAGAAAACTTTCCCTGACCCCGTATTGCGGCCCATGGAGCGCCTGATCTACCGGCTCTGCGGCATAGACGAGAAACATGAGATGCGCTGGACGGAATATGGGGCGGCCATGCTGCTCTTCAGTGGCGTCTCGCTAATTTTGCTCTATCTTATGGAGCGCATGCAGCAGTGGCTCCCCTTAAATCCTCAGCATTTCGCAAACGTAGCGCCCGATCTCGCGTGGAATACCGCAGTCTCCTTTACCACGAATACCAACTGGCAAGCCTATGTCCCTGAAACCACGATGAGCTACCTGACTCAGATGGCAGGCCTCGCTTACCACAATTTCGCGTCCGCTGCCGTTGGCGTGGCACTGGCAATCGCGCTGATTCGTGGAATTGCGCGCCGCGAATCCAACACTCTTGGTAATTTCTGGGTGGATCTGACCCGCTGCTTCTTGTGGGTGCTGCTTCCTGTCTGCCTGGTGGGATCACTTGTTCTGATTTCGCAGGGGACGGTGCAGAACCTGAAACCGTATGCCACGGCACAGCTCCTCGAACCACAGACTGTTCAAACTCAGGGCCCCGACGGCAAGGCGGCCACGCAGACGATCACGCAACAGGTGATTCCTCTCGGGCCGGCTGCTTCGCAGGAAGCCATCAAGATGTTTGGGACGAATGGCGGCGGCTTCTTCAATGCAAACAGCGCGCACCCGTTTGAGAATCCGACGCCGCTTTCAAATTTCCTGGAGATGTTTCTGATCTTTGTGATTCCCTCTGGCCTGACGTACACCCTGGGCCGCATGACCGGCTCCCCGCGTCACGGCTGGGCGGTCTGGGGCGCAATGACTGCATTGTTCCTTGTGGGTGTCAGCACCGTGTACTGGGCCGAGGCCAGGGGCAATTCACAACTCTCTGGCGTCAATCAAGCCGCCACGGCCCTTCAATCCGGCGGAAATATGGAGGGAAAAGAAGTCCGATTTGGAATCGCCAACTCCGCTCTCTTCGCAACGGCGACAACCGATGCAAGCTGTGGGGCGGTGAACGGCATGCATGATTCCTTCACTCCACTCGGCGGAATGATTCCACTGGTCAACATCATGTTGGGGGAAGTCATCTTTGGCGGAGTGGGTTCTGGTCTTTACGGAATGTTGGTCTTCGTCATTCTGGCGGTATTCATCGCCGGGCTGATGGTGGGGAGAACACCCGAGTACCTGGGCAAGAAAGTCGAAGCCTTCGATGTAAAGATGGCTATGCTGTCGGTTCTCGTGACTTCGGTGACGATTTTAACACTCGCTGCCATCGCGGTCGTCGCCAAGTTCGGCACCTCGAGCATTTCGAATCCCGGCCCGCATGGTCTCTCGCAGATTCTCTATGCCTACACCTCAGCTACTGGGAACAACGGCTCGGCATTCGGCGGCTTAAACGCGAACACGCCCTGGTACAACACGAGCACCGCGTTTGCCATGCTGCTTGGGAGGTTTTTTGTCGTCATCCCCATTCTGGCGATTGCCGGGAATCTCGCAAGAAAGAAAACGGCGCCGGCGTCTCTCGGCACTTTCCCCGTCACAGGTCCCCTTTTCACTGTTTTGCTTGCTTCGACAATCGTGATCGTGGGGGCGCTGACCTTTTTCCCGGCTTTGAGCCTCGGGCCGATTCTCGAGCATCTATTGATGCTCTCTGGAAAGTCGTTCTAAGGAACACATGGAACACGCATCTCAGGCAAGAGCTAAGTCGTCACTAAAGGATACAAAGATCTTCGGGACTGCCGTGCTGGATTCGTTCCGCAAGTTGCATCCGCGGACGATGGTCAAGAATCCCGTTATGTTCGTTGTTGAAGTCGGCGCTCTCCTCACTTCGATCCAGCTCATTCGCGATAGCCTGCACCATGCTGGAGGGTTCGGATTTGGCTTGCAGATTACCCTGTGGCTTTGGTTCACCGTTGTCTTTGCGAACTTCGCCGAAGCCATGGCGGAAGGGCGTGGCAAGGCCCAGGCAGACACGCTGCGCAAGGCACGGGCGGAGACGATTGCGCACCGTTTGCGAGCAGACTGTTCCATCGAAGTCGTTCCCAGTTCAAAGCTGCGTTCCGGCGACGAGGTGCTGGTTACCGCAGGAGAACTCATTCCCGGGGATGGCGAGGTCATCGAAGGAGTGGCATCAGTAGACGAATCCGCGATTACCGGTGAATCGGCTCCCGTGATTCGCGAGTCCGGTGGAGACCGTTCGGCCGTCACCGGCGGCACACGCGTGCTCTCCGACGAAATTCGCGTGCGCATTACCTCAAATCCAGGCGAGACGTTTCTCGACCGCATGATCCGCCTTGTGGAAGGCGCATCGCGGCAGAAGACGCCGAATGAGATTGCCCTCAATATTCTCTTGGCCGGTTTGACGATTATCTTCCTGTTGGCCGTCGTGACCCTGCAGCCTTTTGCGATCTATTCAGGCGTGCCGCAAAGCATCTTCGTCCTCGTTTCGCTTTTGGTTTGTCTGATTCCCACGACGATCGGCGGACTATTGTCGGCCATCGGCATCGCCGGCATGGACCGCCTCATTCAGCGAAACGTCATCGCGATGTCGGGCCGCGCCGTTGAAGCGTCCGGAGACGTTGACGTGCTCCTTCTCGACAAGACCGGCACAATTACGCTTGGGAACCGCCAGGCGACTTCGTTCCACTGCTGTCCCAGCGTGACGGATACGGATCTGGCCAGCGCCGCGCAGCTAGCATCGTTTGCGGATGAAACGCCGGAAGGGCGCTCCATTGTCGTCCTCGCCAAGGAAAAGTATGGGCTGCGAGGGCGCGAACTGGCTCCGCACAATCCGGCTTTTATTCCGTTTTCGGCACAGACCCGCATGTCCGGCGTGGACCTGGACGGCCATGAAATCCGAAAAGGCGCACCCGAAGCAATCGAGAAATACGTGGCTGAGAAAGGCCAGGTAGTACCTCCCGAAATCAAACAGATAATCCGGGACATTTCAAATAGCGGTGGCACACCTTTGCTGGTGGCCCAGAATCGTCATGTGCTCGGCGCCATCGCCCTGACGGATGTGGTGAAAGGCGGCATGCGCGAGAGGTTCGATCATCTGCGGGCCATGGGCATCCGCACGATGATGATCACAGGTGACAACCCGCTTACCGCCGCGGCAATCGCACGCCAAGCGGGCGTCGACGATTTTCTTGCCGAAGCCAAGCCGGAAGACAAGATGGCGCTCATTAAGCGCGAACAAGCCAAGGGCAAGCTCGTGGCCATGACCGGCGACGGCACGAATGATGCCCCAGCGCTGGCGCAGGCCGACGTCGGGGTCGCCATGAACACCGGCACGCAAGCCGCGAAAGAAGCCGGCAACATGGTCGACCTCGATTCAAATCCAACGAAGCTGATTGAAATCGTGGAAATTGGAAAACAGTTGCTGATCACCCGCGGTGCGCTTACTACATTTTCCGTAGCCAACGACGTCGCTAAATATTTCGCCATCATTCCGGCGATGTTTGTCGTCGCATTCCCGCAACTGCATATCCTGAACATAATGGGGCTGCATACTCGGGAGTCCGCGATCCTCTCAGCGGTAATCTTCAACGCGCTCATCATTATCGCGCTCATCCCCCTTGCGCTGAGGGGAGTCCGCTATCGCCCCGTGGGTGCCGCGGCCTTGCTGCGGCAGAATCTGCTGATCTACGGCCTCGGCGGCGTGATCGCGCCCTTCATCGGAATTAAGCTGATCGACGTGATGATCACGTACTTGCATCTCGCTTGAGGAATGCTATGAAACAGAATTTGCGAATCGCACTCTTGATGACAGTGGTGACCACCATCCTGTTCGGACTGCTCTATCCCCTGGCCGTGACAGGCCTCGGGCAACTACTCTTCCCCTCGAAAGCCAATGGCGGATTGCTCGTGAAGAACGGCCAGATCATCGGTTCCCGCCTCATCGGCCAGCCCTTTTCTTCAGACAGCTACTTTCACGGCCGGCCTTCAGCGGCCGGCAATGGCTACGACCCCGTCTCCGCCGGTGGGGGCGCTTCCAACCTTGGGCCCACCAATCGACAGCTCATGGACCGCGTGAAAGGTGACATAGAGAAGCTCCATGCGGAGAATCCCGGCTCGCCAGTCCCCGTTGATCTTGTCACCACATCGGGCTCAGGCCTCGACCCGGACATTTCTCCCGCTGCGGCCGAATTCCAGATTGTCCGAGTCGCGCGCGCGCGCCACGTCAGCGAGGCTGAACTCCGCTCACTCGTCGCCAAGCATACTTTAGGAAGGCAACTTGGCGTCTTAGGCGAGCCACGCGTAAATGTTCTGGAGCTGAATCTGGATCTCGACGCACAACATCCGCTTTCGAAATAACCGGCCCGTCCTCTCCGGCGATTTCGCTGTCCGCCGAATCCCAGACAATTTTACTATTTTCGAGAGGGTGACTTAGGGAGATTCCCGCGCGGCGGTTGGAAGCGGTATCCCACCCATGGTTCCGTGCGGATGTACTTCGGCTGCGCTGGATCGCTTTCGATTTTTTTGCGCAACTGGTTGATGACCACGCGCAGGTTTTCCGTTTCTTCCCCATATTCGGGCCCCCAAACGGACTGCAGAAGTCTTCGATGCGTCAGCGGCTTGCCCTGATTGGCAACCAGAAGCTTGAGAACGTCGAATTCCTTCGGCGTCAGGTGCACTTCCTGGCCGCGCACGGTCAACTGCCGGCTCTCGAAATCCAGAGTAAAGTCCTTCGAAACAAAAGGAGGCAGTGTGTCACCGGGAGAGTACCGCCTCAATGCGGCACGAATTCGCGCCAGCAGTTCTTCGATGCCAAAGGGCTTGACCACATAATCGTCCGCTCCGGCGTCGAGTGCGAGCACTTTGTCCCGCTCCGCGTTTCGAACCGTGAGCATAATAATGGGAGCATCGGAAGATTGCCGAATCTCCCGGCACGCTTCGATCCCACCGATGCCCGGCATGTTCACATCGAGAAGTACAAGGTCGGGCTTCTCCTTACGAACGGCTTCCACCGCTTCCTCGCCCGATTTGGCCTCGATGATCACGTAGCCATGGCTGGAGAGAGTGGACCGCAGCACTCGCCGAATCTGCGGCTCATCGTCCGCAACCAGGATTGAGGCGTCATTCATGTTGATCGCTCCGCCCTTCGTGCAACGGGCAAGGAAAACGAGAAGACCGAGCCATGACCGAGTTGGCTGGTCACTCCAAGACTTCCCTTGTGCGCTGTGACGAGGGCCCTGGCGATCGGCAGCCCCATTCCCGTTCCGCGCACAAGATAGCGCTGATCTTTCCCGCGATAGAATTTGTCAAAAATCATTCCCTGCTCGAGATCGTCGATGCCCGGGCCACGGTCGGCCACACTCGTCGTTACGTAGTCCAGATTGGCATTGTCGATGAGCTTCACCAAAATGTCTTGGGCACGCCCAATATCTGCCTCTACGGGCGGAAGATCCGGGGCTACTTTAACCTGAATCTCCCGCGCTCCCACGGAAGACTTGGAGAGCGCAAGCGCACCGTGAATAATCTCCTCGATCGACGCCGGCGCAATATGCAGGTCGATTTCTCCGGCTTCCAGCCGCGCCATCTCCGCGGCTTCTTCGACGAGATGGTTCAGCCGGTCACACTCTTCATTGATGATGGTGAGCAATTCGTGAGCTTGGGGAACGACCATCTTCCCGCTGGCGAGCAGGCTTGTCACCGCCGCTTTCATGGAGGTCAGCGGTGTGCGGAAATCGTGCGCGACAGAATCTAGCAATGCGGACTTCAATCGTTCTCCTTGCCTCTCGGCTTCCGTCAGGCCGAGTTGTTCCACGGCTCGCGCTCGTTCGATTGCTATGGCCACCAGGCTGCCAACGGCATCAAGCGTCTGGCGCGAGAACCTTGCTCCCGAAATACCGAGGCTCCCGATGGCCCTCACCCCGAGGCGCACTGGAACAAAGTAAAGGCTCTGCTGCGATTCGATGGTCATTTCATCGCGGAGGAACGCCGTCTTCATTTTCTCTTCATCGAGATGAGAAGCGCCATATCCGGATCGATAGAATTTTTCTTTCTGGGGAAGAAATAGCTCAGCCGCGCCCGCCTCAAAAGTTTCCACAACGTAATTCGGTATTGCATTCATCAACTGGATGACGTTGCCTTCGCCAAGCAACTTTTGGCTGAATTTGTAGAGCCGCTCCATCTCGCGGCGTCGGCTATGTGCTTCGTCTGCCTCCTTCCGGATACGGGCCGACAGCTGGCTACCCACGATAGATGTAACCAGGAATGATCCGAGCGCCACCCAATTCTGAGGGTCGGCGATGGTTAAATTCCCAATTGGGGGCAAGAACGCATAGTTGAAGACCAGCATCGCCACCACAGACATGAAGACGGACACCACCATTCCCCAGACCGCTGAAACTGCTAGAATTGCAAGAAGAAGCGTCAGCGCAACCGTGGTCTGATTCACAAGAAGGACATGGCGGTAGAGAAACGCGATGCCGGCGACGATGATAATGGAGAGTGCGAAACCAACGGCCCGGCCGGCGAGATAGCTCTGCATTTCTCTATTCTAGCGTAGGCCTTCGTTTTGCCGGGGAGAAGATAAGCCTTTGCCAAAGAAGCCGGAAGACTGGTTAGAAATTGCCTCTCCCCCGCAAAAGGCACGCGGAATTTTCAAGCTTTTCCTCGGCTACGCTCCGGGTGTCGGCAAAACCTTTAGCATGTTGAGCGAGGCGCTCCGGCGCAGAAGCCGCGGCGAGGACGTCGTGATCGGTGTCGTGGAAACCCACGGCCGCAAAGGCATTGAAGAACTCCTCACAAATATCGAATCCGTCCCGCGGAAGAAAATCGAATACAAAGGAACGATCTTCGAGGAGATGGACGTCGATGCCATTCTCGCGCGCCGCCCTCAAGTGGTTCTGGTCGACGAGCTTGCCCATACGAATATCCCGGGGAGCAAGCACCGCAAGCGTTACGAAGACGTGCAAGAACTCCTGGCCGCAAAAATCGACGTTGTGTCCACGCTTAACATTCAGCACATCGAGAGCATTGCGCCCGTCGTGCGGTCGATCACCGGTATTACCGTGCGCGAGACCGTTCCGGACTGGGTCCCCCTCACTGCCGCCGAAACCGTAATGGTGGACCTCACTCCGGAAGCCCTGCAAAACCGCATGAAGCGGGGAGACGTTTATAGTTCCGAAAAGGTGGAACGCTCTCTCAAGAATTTCTTCCGCCGCGGCAATCTCATTGCCCTCCGCGAGCTGGCTTTGCGCCAGGTCGCCGAACAGGTTGACCGCAGCCTCGAATCCTACATGGAAGCGGAGGACATCCGGAAAAACTGGGCGGTGCGGGAGCGCATTGCCGTGTGTATCTCGTCGAATCCTTCGGGACAGTACCTGATCGCTCGAGCTGCCCGCATGGCGCGCCGGATGGATGCCGAACTTTACGTGGTTCACGTGGACCGCGAGTTCGGCATTAAAGAGCCAGACCAGAACGCCCTCAATGCCAATCTGCGCTTCGCGGAAAGTCTCGGCGCTCAGGTGGTCCGTTTGAAAGGCCGGAGCGTGGCCGATAGTGTGGCGGAATTTGTCCGCGCGAAACATATTACCCAGGTGATTTTCGGCCGCGCCGCGATTCATGATTGGCGCAAGTATCTATATCTTTCGGCCGTGCACCGTTTTCTTCGCGAATCGACAGCGGTGGACGTCCATATTGTCACGCAAGAATCTGAAGAGTAGCCTTGGATCACGGCGCCGCGGCATTTTGCAGACTGCCTTGCAATTCAGCTTCGATCTCTACCGCGTGGTTCACCTTGAGGAAGAAGTTGCCCGGATTCTTGAGGCCCCAATCGATGAAAGGCACGTTGAACTTCGCGCTGCCCGTCCAATGATCTCCGGCAAGTTCCGCTTTGACGGGCACAGTCAGTTCGTGCTCGCTGCCATGCAAAACCAAAAGTCCGTGCGCGTTAACGGTAAAAGGTCCTTGCGGCGGAATTTTTCCTTCCACGCGGTCGGGTCGAAATATGACTTCCGCGTATCGCCCGCTCTCGAGAACCTCTCTGTGCATTTTCCTGTCGCGTGAATCGTCGCCGCTATTCCCGCTTGCCGCGTCCACGATGATCTCGCCGCTGGCCTTGCCCGACGACGTATCCAGCTGCAGAGTTCCCTTCTTGAATGCGAATGATCCGTGGACCGTGTGAACCGTGCTTCCGAGCGTCCAGTGAACCTTACTCCTAGCTGGATCGATCCCGAGAACTATTTCACTCGCCGGGGGCTGCGGCGCAGCGTGCTGCGGCAGAGCGCTTAGCACCGCCAGCGTCACGGGCGCTGCTACCAGGAAATAGAAGACTGCTGCCAGACGGCTTCGAAACCAATTCATCTTTCACCGTCTCCCTTCATGCAGTCAGAAATTGCCAACCGAGGCGCAAACTCAGGGCCGCCAGAAATTTAGGGGAAGCCTCCCCCAGGTGCGCTGCCAGCAGTCGCGAGAATAGCTGCGGATCTGCCGCCAAGCTTCGCAGCGCGCGCTTTCTTAAGGGCGGATATCGATCGAGCAAAAGCAACAGCCGGCCCATGGTATTTGGCCGCCTTGCGAGCCGGCGGTGTGCATGCTGGTAGCCCTCAAGCCTTCCCTTCTCTAATGAGTCGGCGAGCGCTATCGCTTGGCGGAAGCTCAAGCAAAGTCCTTCCCCGGTGATAGCATCAACACTTCCGGACGCATCTCCTGCCAATGCGATATTCCCCCGGTACACCTGGCGCAATCTGCGCGTTGCCGTCACGGCGCCTCGTTCCGTGCTGCTTGGTTCCGCATGGCGCAAGTAATTGGCTAACTTGGGAAACTCCCTCCAGGCTTCCTCAAGTCGCATCCGTGGATCGCGCGAAATCAGCGCCACGCATGTCTCGTCGTTGCTGAGTGGCGTGACGTAAGCCTGGGCCTCTTGGCCCCAATGAACCTCCATGCATTCGGTCCATGCTTTCACTCGATAATGCCGTCTCTGCGCGAACCGGACTTCTTGCCGCGCATCCGCGTCCAGGCCGCTCCAACGCCTCACGCGGGAATGGATGCCATCGGCTCCGATAATCCACCTCGCTTTCAGTACCGTATCGCGAAGGATGGCGCCATCATTGGACAAGCCGGCGACGGGTGTGTTCCATAACAAAGTGATTCCACATTCTTGCGCTCGTTCCACCATCTTCTGGTGGAGGACTGTTCGACGCACGCCAAAACCGCTGGCACCCGAAAATCTTGCTTCCACCGAGGTCGCAGCGTCCACGAAGCGGATTCCTCGAAAAACCTGCCCATCGCCCGGACAAAGCGTCACTCCTAGCTCCCGCACTGCTGCCATGGTGCTCGGCATGAGGCCTTCACCACAAGCTTTGTCTATCGGAGGCTTCGCGCCGTCCGCGACGGTAACATCAAAACCTTTCATTCGCGCAGCGATGGCCACGGCCAATCCTGCCGGCCCCCCACCTATGACCAGCACACCAGTGCCTTCGCCCATGTAGTCTCCTTGGATCGCGTCTGCTCGGTTGATCGAAACGCATATTGGTTAGATGTTGAGACACCCGGGAAGGTGTCTCCCATCTCTACTGTTTCGCCGGGCGTCCGCTCACACAGGGCGCAATGCGTGCAACCTTCGAACACCACTGCATAAGCCGAATTTATCCGATTCACCATAACTATTAATTTGACTCATTGACTTCGCCGCCCCATGCTGCTAGTTTGATGGCGAAGTCTTATGCTTAGCCCCGCCATCGCAGACGCTCGGACTCTCTCGAAGGATAGAACTGCCCGAATCGTATACCCAAGTGTTGTACGAATTATTCCCGTCCCCGTAAGGGGGACGACAGGCGGATGATGGCAGCCTAGTACAGCATCACCGGAAACTTTCGGGGCCATCATCTAAATCTGGATGATGGCCTCGTTTTTTCTGGTTTGCTATTTTTAGGATGGCAGTTGTCGACGACCATCGAAGGGACTCTGCAGTGAGTAGCTCTTTACTGAAGCCGCGCAGCCACACTCTAACCGATGGCGCACACCGCGCAGGTGCGCGCGCCATGCTTCGCGCCTCGGGCCTCCAGGATGATGACTTCAAGAAGCCGCTGGTCGGCGTGGCGAATACTTGGATCGAGATTGGTCCCTGCAACTATCACCTCCGTGAACTCGCGCAGCATGTGAAGGAAGGCATTCGTGCCGCTGGTGGAACTCCTCTGGAGTTCAACACTGTGTCCATTTCCGACGGCATCACCATGGGCACGGAAGGCATGCGCACCTCTTTAGTTAGCCGTGAAGTCATCGCCGATTCGATCGAGCTAGTCACACGAGGGAATCTCTTCGATGCGTTGATTGTTCTCGTCGGCTGCGACAAGACCATTCCCGGCGGCGTGATGGCCTTGACGCGTCTCAATATTCCCGGACTTATTCTGTATGGCGGGTCGATCGCGCCAGGCCAGTTCGAGGGCCACTCCGTCACGATACAGGATGTCTACGAAGCTATCGGCAAGCACGCCCGCGGCGGAATGACTGACGCTCAGCTCAAGTCCCTCGAAAGCGCGGCATGTCCAGGCGCGGGTGCCTGTGGTGGACAATTTACCGCGAACACGATGGCACTGGTCTGCGAATTTCTAGGTATCGCGCCGATGGGACTCTCCAGCGTTCCCGCCACGAATGCCGGAAAAGCAAACGCCGGTCATCGCGCGGGCGAATTAGTCCTTGATCTCCTTCGCCGCGATGTCACTCCCTCGAAAATCATCACCAAAACCGCGATTGAAAATGCCATCACAGGCGTCGCGGCAACTGGCGGGTCGACGAATGCCGTGCTGCACTTGCTGGCGATCGCCAACGAAGCGAAGATCTCGCTTTCGATAGACGATTTCGACCGCATCAGTTCGCGCGTGCCGATCATTGCAGATCTCAAACCCGGAGGACGTTTTGTCGCAACCGATCTCTACGCAGCAGGCGGCACTGCACTCGTCGCAAAGCGCCTACTTGAGGCTGGATTGCTTCGCGGCGATTCCGTCACCGTTACCGGACGCACCCTCGCCCAAGAAGCGGCCGCTGCCAAGGAAGCGCCCGCGCAGCAAGTTGTCCGCAAACTCGACGCGCCGCTCAAGCCGACGGGCGGGCTCGTCATCCTCAAAGGAAATCTTGCCCCGGAAGGCTGCGTCGTAAAAGTTGCCGGCCACAATCTACAGAATTTCCGCGGCCCCGCTCGCGTGTTTGACAACGAAGAAGCAGCGTTCGCCGCCGTGGACAAAAGCATCATCAAGGCGGGAGATGTAATCGTCATTCGTTACGAGGGCCCGAAAGGCGGCCCGGGCATGCGCGAAATGCTCGCCGTTACCGCCGCCCTGGTGGGTGCCGGTCTCGGCGATTCCGTCGCTCTCCTCACCGACGGCCGTTTCTCCGGCGCTACCCACGGGCTCATGGCTGGACATGTCGCGCCCGAAGCCGCCAACGGCGGCGCGATAGCTGCAGTCGCGGACGGCGACATCATCGCGTTCGACATTCCCAACAGGCAATTGAATGTCGAACTCAGCGCCGCGGACATCCAAAAGCGTCTCGCTACATGGAAGCCGCCTGCCCCGCGCTACACAAGCGGTGTCATGGCCAAATACGCCTTGTTGGTTTCTTCTGCTTCTCTCGGCGCAGTCACCGCCGTTCCTGCTTCCTTTTCAGGAACCGCTCAACCTGTTTTGAACGCGAGGACTCTATGAAGCTCACCGGTGCGGAAATCCTTTGCGAATCGCTCACGCGTCTAGGGGTGCGCGAGATCTTCGGCTATCCAGGTGGCGCCATTCTTCCAGTTTATGACGCGCTTGGTAAATCGAAGCTGCACCACGTCCTTGTCCGCCACGAACAGGGCGCCACACACATGGCCGATGGCTACGCCCGTGCCAGCGGTGGCATCGGCGTCGCCATGGCCACATCTGGTCCGGGCGCAACGAACATGGTTACCGGCATCGCCACCGCCATGCTGGACTCTTCTCCGGTCGTGTGTATTACCGGCCAGGTCAGCAGCAAAGTCCTGGGCTCTGACGCATTTCAGGAGATCGACATCACGGGCATCACCATGCCCATCACCAAGCACAATGTGGTGGTCACGAAAGCGGAGGATGTTGCACGCACCCTTCGTGAAGCTTTTCTGATCGCCAATAGCGGACGTCCCGGCCCTGTCCTTGTCGACATCACCAAAGACGCGCAACAAGCTTCCGCTGAATTCAACTGGGAAGCGTCTGCGCCGAAACTTCCGCCCAAGCGCCGGCGCAACAATCACGACCAGGCCGAATTCGACCGCGCTGTTGAGATGCTCAACACCGCCAAGCGCCCCATCATTCTCGCCGGCCATGGCATCATGGTTTCCGGCGCGATGCGCGCCTTTGAGCAATTCGTCCGCGCCGGCAATTATCCTGTCGCCATGACCCTCCTCGGCATCGGCTGCTTTCCTGCCAATAATCCCCTCAACCTCGGCATGATGGGTATGCACGGCGAAGCCTGGGTCAATAACGCCATACAGGAAGCCGACCTTCTCATTGCCGTCGGGATGCGTTTTGACGACCGCGTCACCGGCGACCTGCGCACTTACGCCAAGAGCGCCCGCAAAATCCATATTGAGATCGACCGCGCCGAAATCAACAAGAACGTGAAGGTTGACGCCGCCCTCGTCGGCGATGCGCGCGAGGTGCTCGAAAGGCTCATGCCCCACATCCAGACCTGTGATCACAGCGCCTGGATTCGGCATGTCGCCGAACTGAAAGGCGATTCGGCGGTGCGTGATATCCAGAGCTTGCCCGACAACGGCCACCTCTACGCCGCGCATGTCATCAACGATATCTGGAAGGAAACTCGCGGCGAGGCCATCGTGGTCACCGACGTCGGCCAGCACCAGATGTGGGAAGCGCAGTATTACCACCATAATCGTCCGCGAACGCTGATCACGTCGGGGGGACTCGGCACCATGGGTTTCGCTCTTCCCGCCGCGATTGGCGCGAAGTTCGCGAAGCCGGACTCCGAAGTATGGGTCGTCGTGGGCGATGGCGGATTCCAGATGACCATGAGCGAGCTGGCTACTATCGTCCAGGAGAAAATCAACATCAAGATCGCCATTATTAATAACGGCTTTCTGGGAATGGTCCGCCAGTGGCAGGAGTTCTTTTACGACAAGCGCTATGTCGCCACTCCGCTCGTGGCGCCGGATTTTGCCGCGCTCGCCAACGCCTTCGGCATTCGCGGCGAGCGCATCACCAAACGCGCTGAAGTGCTTCCCACCATCCGCTCCGCGCGTGAATCGGCCGAAACCGTGCTGATCGACTTCCGCGTCGAACAGGAAGATTCGGTCTATCCCATGGTTGCGGCTGGCGCTTCGTTGAGCGACATGATTCGCCGCCCGAACAGTCCCCTCGTCGAAACGGCAACGGAGCCATAGGAAAAATGGATAAAAATATGCAAACACTTGTCGCCTATGTCGAAAACAAACCCGGTGTCCTCAACCGCGTTTCTTCCCTTGCGCGGCGCTTGGCCATCAATATTGATTCGCTCACCGTCGGGCCAACTGAGAATGAAGAAATCGCCCGCATGACTATCGTGGCGCATACAGACGAAAGAGGCGCGCATCGTCTCGAAGCCAGCCTCGAAAAGCTCGTCGATGTCCTCCTTGCGGAGAATATTTCCACTCGCGCGCTTCTCGAGCGAGACCTTGCGTTGATCAAAGTCTCTGCCGATCAGCAGAATCGCCCTCACCTGATGGAATTGATCAAAGTTTTCCGCGCGCGGGTCGTTGATGTTGCTCCCGAATCGCTCATCATCGAAGTTTCGGGCACCGTCGATAAGATCGATGGCCTGCTCGAAGTACTTCGGCCTTTCGGCGTGCTTGAAATGGCCCGCACGGGCCGGATTTCCATGACTCGCGGCGGCGATTTGCTGCAGCCGCCCGTTGAGGAATCCACAAGCTCCGAACGCGAGTCCACCAGTTCCAACGTAAAGTGATTGCTCTTGGACCGAAGCGAAAGCTATAAATATCCGGACGCCAAGCACGGGCGTCCCTAAAATAATCCGGCGCCAGCGAAGCGAATGTTCGGCCGCCTGGCGGCCGGCGAGAGGAAAAGAATGGCAAATCTCTACTACGACAATTCCGCGGACCTTTCACTGATCCAGGCAAAGAAGGTCGCCATCATTGGCTACGGCTCACAGGGTCATGCGCACGCTCTCAATCTCCGCGATAGCGGCGTCTCCGTCCGTGTCGGACTCCACGAAGCGAGTTCCTCGCGCGCCAAAGCCCAAAAGGAAGGCTTGACTGTCAACTCGCCCGCAGAAGCCGCTGCCTGGGCCGACGTCATCATGATCCTCGTCCCGGACACCAAGCAGCCCAAGGTATATCGCGACGCCATCGAGCCGAATCTCAAGCCCGGAAAGACTCTGATGTTCGCGCACGGCTTCAACATCCGCTTCGGCACGATCAAACCGCCTGCCGCCGTCGATGTCTCCATGATCGCTCCAAAGGCCCCTGGCCACCGCGTTCGCGAAGTATTCACCGAAGGCGGCGGAACACCCGCGCTCCTGGCCGTCGAACAGGATGCCAGCGGCAAGGCGAAAGCGCTTGCCCTCGCTTATGCCAAGGGACTCGGCTGCACGCGCGCCGGCGTTCTGGAGACCACTTTTACCGAAGAGACCGAAACGGACCTCTTTGGCGAGCAGGCCGTACTCTGCGGCGGCGTGAGTGAATTGATCAAAGCAGGCTTCGAAACGCTCACGGAAGCAGGCTACCAGCCCGAGGTCGCCTATTTCGAATGCCTCCACGAGCTGAAACTCATCGTTGACCTGATTTACCGCGGCGGCCTCAGCTACATGCGCTACTCCGTCAGCGATACTGCCGAGCAGGGTGATTATTCCGCCGGACCGCGCATCATCACCAAGCAGACGCGAGAAGAGATGCGCAAGATCCTCGCGGAGATCCGCAACGGCAGTTTCGCAAAAGCCTGGATCGAAGAAAATGAAAAAGGCTGCCCCAACTTCCTCGCCACGCGTCAACGCGAGCAGCAAAACGCGATCGAGCAACTCGGCCCGAAACTTCGCGCCATGATGCCGTTCCTGCAGCCGGTAATCGCGCCGGGGCTCGAGAACAAAGCGGCCGCGTCGAAAAAATAGACTTCGAATGGTCTACTGGCGCATCGTTTGTTTACCGCACTGTACCCTGGTTGACACTTGGCTGGAATTGGGCAATCCTCTCGCGTAATGAAACGCAAAGAGGCCTTGTCTCAGGCAACCACGCCGCATCTTGCTGAGCGTATCGACCAGCTGAGCATCAAGCGGCAGGAAATCATCCGGCCGATCCTTGAGCACCCGCGCGAATTCGTGCTCCTCAGCGTGCGCGCCATGGCCACGCGTCTTCAGACAGATCCCGCGACGATCGTCCGTATCGTCCGTGGGCTGGGCTTCGGTAGCTACCGCGAATTTCAACGTCATTTGCACGAACTTTCTCTCGCTTACGCCACGTCCTTGGACACCATGCAGTCCGGCGGCCGTGATGGGAGCATGCCGTCGCACGTACGCGACTCGCTCGAGCAGGATTTGAAAAACCTGCAGGGCTTGAAAAACAGCCTCGATGCTCAGCGCCTTGTCGCGTTGGCAAAACGCTTCTACGAAGCACGTCGTGTCGTTCTGCTCGCCGGCGACCTGGCGGTTCATCTCGCACACTACCTCGAGTATCAGATCAGTCTTCTGGGTCTCCCGATTTTTGCCGCCACCTCCGCAGGGAGGGTTTTGCATCTCGTGCGCTCCGTCAATAAGCAGGACCTAGTAATTGCGATCAGCTTCCGCCGCGGACTTCGACAGACCATCGACGGGGCCCAGCAAGCGCGCGTTCGAGGCGCTTATTGCGTCGGTATCTCTGACACCTATCTTTCTCCCTTGGCGCGCGAATGTGACGAAGTTTTCCTGGCTTCGATCGAATCAACTTCCTTCGGCGCCTCTTACGCCGCTCCCATTGCCTTGATGAATGCTATCCTCGCGGCTGTCGGCCAATATCGTCGGGCGCAAACACTCGCCATGGTCAAGGAAATCGCCGAAGAACAGCGCAAAGGATTCCGCTGGTACCCTTCCTGACACCGTCCTGTCATTTGTCCCTGTAGCGAATATTTCACTGCCTCCGTCTAACAATAGTCTTTATTTCCAAGACCTTGACAAGTCTTTTTAGGCTGCTTACTGTTGGAGAGTGGCAATTCGTTTCGGTGTGCATCGTTTGTTACAGAAGACCCTTAACCCTTTTCTCGGAACCCCATGCGGATCGAATCGATCACCCTTCGCAAGCTCAAGATGCGTCTTAAGTCCCCCTTTGAAACTAGTTTTGGCGTCACCCATGACCGCACCGTCGTTCTCGTTGAAGTCCTCGCTGACGGCCTAACCGGCTGGTCCGAAGTGACTGCCTCGGAAGGTCCTTTCTACAATTCCGAAACCGGGGACACCGCGTGGCTTATCATTCGCGGATTTCTCGTTCCCCTGATTCTTGGCAAGGAAGTCGGCACCGCCTCGGAAATTCCACATATTTTTGCGGCCATTCGGGGTCACGAGATGGCCCGCGCGGGGATCGAAAATGCTCTCTGGGACATCGAGGCCCAGCAAAAAAATCTCTCTCTCTCCCAATTGCTCGGCGGCACGCAATCGGAAATCAAATGCGGTGTCTCCTTAGGGCTGCAAGCCACTCCCGAAGTGCTTCTCGAAAAAGTCGCCGTTGAGCTTCACGCCGGCTATCAGCGCGTCAAACTCAAGGTCAAACCGGGCAAAGATCTCGAGGTTGTACGCGCCGTCCGCAACGCCCATCCCAGCATTCCTCTGTCCGTCGATGCCAATTCAGCTTATACCCTCGCGGAACTGGAGCATCTGAAGCGCTTCGACGATTTTAACCTTTTGATGATGGAGCAGCCGCTCTGGTGGGATGACATCGCCAATCATGCAAAGCTTCAACGGCAACTGAAATCTTCCCTGTGCCTCGACGAATCAATCCGCCATGTCCGCGATGCTGAAACCGCTCTCGACCTCGGCGCCGCGCGCATCATCAACATCAAGGTGGGTCGCGTCGGAGGCCACTCCAGCGCTCGCGAGATCCAGGCTCTTTGCCTCGCCCGCAAGATACCCGTATGGTGCGGCGGCATGCTCGAGTGCGGTATCGGCCGGGCTCACAATATCGCGGTCTCTTCCCTGCCCGGCTACACGCTGCCCGGCGATGTTTCCGCCAGCAAACGCTATTGGGAAGAGGACGTCATCGACCCACCCGTCGAAGTCTCGCCCCGCGGCACGATTCAGGTCCCCACCTCGCCCGGACTCGGCTATCATGTTCGCCGCGACCTGATTGAACGATGGACCACCGAAAAGGAAACCTGGCGTGTCCGATGAGCTGAATCCGGTTCTGTCTACCTCAAATCGATCTTCGCCTCTTCATGTCGGCAATGGCACCGCAAGCGGTTGAATCATCCTTTGGAGGATTCTGGTTTGAAAAAAAGTTCGCGCGTCCTTCGTCTTTGTGGTGCCCTGGTCTCCGCGCTCCTTTTCTGCATCCAGCTCGCCCCGGCCCGCGCCCAGTCGGAATCCACTCTGGCTCAACGCATTCAAAACGTCATCAGCCGCCCCGAATTTGCCCACGCGAATTTTGGCATCGAGTTCTACTCGCTCGACACCGGCAAGGTCGCCTATGCGCTCAATGCCGACAAACTGTTCGTGCCCGCTTCAACCACGAAAATCCTCACTGAAGGTACACTCCTCGCGAAGCTTGGCGCCGATTATCGTTTTCACACCCGCGTCTACCGCACAGGCTCAATCGACAAGCACGGCACACTCAACGGCGACCTCATCCTCGTCGCCAGTGGCGATCCCAATCTTTCCAATCGCGTTCAGCCCGACGGCACTCTCGCCTTCGTCGATCATGACCACTCCTACAACGGCCCCGCGCTTCCTGGTGATCCCCTGGCGGTCATCAAACAACTCGCCAAGGATGTCTTCGCAAAAGGGATTCGCAAGATCGAAGGCCATGTCTACGTCGACGCCACTCTGCTTCCCGATGCGGGTCGCGAAGGTGGGACCAATGTCGTCATGTCCTCCATCATTGTCAACGACAACGTCATCGATCTCGTCGCCAAACCTGGCGCCAGGCCAGGCGATCCCGTCCAACTCACCGCTTCCCCGCCAACCGGCTCGATCGAATTCGTCAATAAATTGACCACCAGCGAGCCTGGCTCGCAGATCAGGCTTGTCACCTCCGATCCTGTGACCCTCGCCAACGGCATCATCACAGTCACGTTGGACGGCACCATCCCTGCCGGCAGCGAACCGCAAACCATCGCCTACCCTGTTCCTTCGCCCACGATGTTCGCCAGGCTCGCTTTCAACGAAGCCCTTCTCGCCGCAGGCATCCCCGGCAAGTTCCAAAAAAATCTCTCAACTCCTCCCATCCTGGACTTCACGCATTTCCAACGCTTTTACACGCCGGAAAACCAGGTCGCCGAACACATTTCCCCGCCACTCTCCGAGGAAATCAAAATCACTCTGAAGGTCAGCCAGAATCTCCATGCAGGAATGGGCCCTTATCTCCTTGGGCTCCTGGTCGCCAAGAACACCAAGGATCCCCTTCATACCGGCTTCGTTGTCGAAAACGCATTCCTGACCGATGCCAAGCTCGATCTCTCCGGCGCCGCGCAAGGCGATGGCGCCGGCGGCGATTGGGCTGATCTTTTCAGCCCAGACTTCATGGTCCATTACCTCACTTACTGGACCACCCGCCCTGACTATCAAGTTTTTTTCAAGGCGCTCCCGATTCTCGGCAAAGACGGCACGCTCGCGAAAATTCAAACTTCCTCCCCCGGCGCCGGCCATGTCTTTGCAAAAACCGGCACCTTCGGCTCCGATGACAAGCTGGGCGGCAAAATGATGCTTAACGGCAAAGGCCTCGCCGGCTACGTCATCACCAAAGATGGAAAGAGACTCGCCTTCGCCGCCTACGTTAATCACGTCTCGCTCGCTCCTGATCCGGAGGCCGCGCAGCAAGTGGCTGGTCAAGCCCTCGGAGAAATTGCCGCAGCCGCCTATGACGCCAATCTGGACGCCGCAGCGAGTGCGGGCGACTACGATCTCATCATCCGCAACGCTCACATCATCGACGGCACTGGCAATCCCTGGTATGCCGCTGACGTCGCGGTCAGCGGCGATCGGCTCGCCGCGATCGGCGATTTGCGCGAAGCCCATGCCAAGCGCGAAATCGATGCCAAGGGCCGCATCGTCGCACCCGGCTTCATTGACATGCTCGGCCAGTCCGAAGCCTCTCTCTTGATCGACAATCGCTCCCTCAGCAAACTCTCGCAAGGCATCACCACGGAAATCACCGGCGAAGGCGGCTCCATCGCCCCGCAAAATGAAAAGACCATCGCGCCTCAAAAGCCGTTTCTCGACCACTACAAACTCAGCATCGACTGGACCACCCTCGACGGCTATTTCCGCCGCCTCGAAAAGCAAGGCACACCGCTCAACATCGGCACCTATGTCGGCTCCGCGCAGATCCGCGAAGCCGTCATTGGCGACGACAATCGGGCCCCGACACCCTCCGAGCTCGATCAGATGAAATCTCTCGTCGAGCAAGCCATGAAGGACGGCGCTCTCGGCCTCTCCAGCGCTCTCATCTATCCGCCGAACATCTATGCGAAGACCGATGAGCTCATCGCTCTCGCCAATGTCGCCTCAAAATACGGCGGACTCTATGCCACCCACATGCGCAGCGAAGGAGCTTCGGAAATGCCCGCACTCGCCGAAGCCATCCGCATCGGCCGAGAAGCAAATCTGCCCGTTGAGATCTTTCACCTCAAAGTTAGCGGTAGAACCCGCTGGGGCAGCATGAAAAACGTCGTCGCCGCCATCCAACTCGCGCGCGATTCCGGCCTCGATATTGCCGCGGACATGTATCCCTATACTGCCGGCGCTACGGCGCTTGCCTCCGCGCTTCCGCCCTGGGCCGCCGATGGCGGAGTGCAGAAATTGCTCGAGCGCTTGAAAGACCCCGCCAGTCGCGCGCGCATCAAGAAAGATCTCGCCGGCGATCACCCCGATTGGGAGAATCTTTTCTACGATTGCGGCGGCGCTGCAGGAGTTCTCATCTCTTCCGTCCAGAATCCTGAGTTGAAACAATTCGAAGGCAAGACGGTGGACGACGTCGCCAAATCTTGGAGAAAGTCAGCTGAAGACACGTTGATGGATTTCGTCCTCGCGGACAACGCACAAACTGGCGCGATCTATTTCATGGCCAGCGAAGAAGACCTCCGCACTGGCCTGAGCCAGCCCTGGACCAGCATCGGCCTCGATGCCGGTGAAATGTCTCTCGACGGTCCTCTCTATGAGGCACACGCCCATCCGCGCGCAATGGGTTCCATGCCGCGATTTCTCGGCCGCTACGTCCGCGACGAACATCGGCTGCCCCTCGAAGCCGCAATTCGCAAGATCACTTCTCTCCCCGCCCAGCGCGAGCATCTCGAGAGCCGCGGCCTACTAAGACCCGGCTACTTCGCCGACATCGCCATCTTCGACCCCGCAACCATCATCGACCATGCTACGTACACAAAGCCGGATCAGCTCTCTGACGGAATCGACTTCACCATCGTGAATGGCCAGATCGAATATGATCACGGGAAGCTAACCGGCTCCACTGCCGGCCGCATCTTGCGTGGCCGCGGCTGGCACCCAGAAGCACCATGAATTGGGGGACTCCATGAAAGGAATTTACGCAGGTACATCGGGTTGGGCATACACGACTTGGAAGCCGGGCTTCTACCCTGCAAAGCTCGGTTCCGCCAAATTCCTGAACTACTACGCCGGCCGTCTCAACACTGTGGAAGTCAACTACACGTTTCGAAGTTTGCCGACAGAAAAGTTGCTCACGGGCTGGATGGCGGAAACACCTCCGGGCTTCAAGTTTGCCATTAAGGCCAATCAAACAATCACTCACATCAAACGCCTACGAAGCGCAGACAAGGCAACTTCTGAATTTATCGATTCGTTGCTGCCATTGAAGGAGGCGGGCAAGCTCGGCCCGGTGTTGTTCCAGTTGCCTCCGAACCTGAAATGTGATCTGCCACTGTTGACGGACTTCCTGGCGGGATTATCGCAGGACGTACGCAGTGCATTTGAATTTCGACACGATTCTTGGTTTCAAGACGGCGTCTTCACAATATTGCGCAAATCAAATGTGGCGCTGTGTCTCGCGGAGAGCGAAGAACTGGAGACACCCGACGTCCACACCTCTGATTTTTCCTATATGCGCATGCGGAAGGAGGAATACTCAGACAAGGCTCGCAAGTTATTCAAACAGAAGGTTCTAAATCTTGCCCAAAAAGGTGAAGTCTTTGTCTACTTCAAACACGAAGAAACCCCGGAATGCGCTTTGCGCGCGGAAGAGCTGCTTTGAGCGATCAATATTCGATGCTGACGAGCCAGCGCAAAGCTCTTAGGTCAGGGCAGTCTTCCCCATCTCTGCCACTCGCCGCTCATACGTCATTTCCACCAGGCCGTGCTTTCCGTAATAGCGCAACACGATTTTATGTCCCGGTTTAATCTTCGCGCGTGTCTTGATCAGGGAATCCGAAAGCTCCACCCACTCCCCATTCACCAGATAACTTCCTTCCCAGCCGCGCAATTCGAAACGCCCATCGTTCTTTAGGATCAGCGGCGCCGCCTTACACGGGACCACTTTCCCGCGCATCTTCGCCTGGGCGCACTGGTAGCGCCCGGAGACATCCACAGTTTGCGCTTTGCTCTGAGGGGTGAGGAAAAGTGCGAGGGCAACCATCGCCGTGCAACGCGCCAAAGTTAAGCCCACCCGGGCGTACCGCATGGGGATCTCCACATCCAGGTCGCTTCGCTGCGGGCGGCGGTCCCTGGCCATTAGTACAGGTGCAATTCAGCAACCAACACGTCTAGCAATAAGATAGTTATTTACAATGACTTGCAAACTGGCAAACCGTCCAGTCTTGGGCTGAGTGTCCAATACAGCTCCACCAACTGTCCAAGAGGGAACTCTTTTGCATCGTCGGAAAGGCCCCTTCCTTCCTAATCCGGTCCGGAGCCTATTCAAACGGCAATTCCGCCACCGCTTCGCCATCCTTCCGGGGGTCCGAAGCCCCATAATTCACTCCCGCCGAAGAATCCCTCACAACCGCTTGCCCTCCGCCCATACCGCTGGAAAATGTCCCTTTCACCTCGATCTTGTGGCCTTTGCTCGTCAATTCGTTCCGCACATTCTGCCCAAAGCGATTCTCCATCATCACGTCGCAACCGCTGAACGTCTGCTTGCTGAACCGCGGCGCCTCCAACCCCGCCTGAATATTCATTTTGAAGTCCACCAGGTTCGCAACAAACTGGGCGTGCGCCTGCGATTGATTCCAGCCGCCCATGATCCCGAACGCCACACGAACATCTCCCTTTTGCGCGAACGCCGGAATGATCGTATGCAACGGCCTCTTCCTTCCCGCCAGCGCATTTGGTGAAGTTGCATCCATGCTGAAGAGCCCGCCGCGATCGTGCAGCGCAAACCCGGTGCCTGTTGCAACGATCCCCGATCCAAAAGCTTGATAATTGCTCTGGATGAGCGACACCATGTTTCCCTCGCGATCGACAACACTCAGGTACGTCGTATCCTTCCCAACCAGTATCTCCCCCGCCGCCGCGTCGCAGTTCGCTTTGTCTGCGTCAATCAGCTTGGCCCTGTGCGCGGCCCACTCCTTCGAAAGTAGCGTCGCAACCGGCAATTTCTGTTCCTTCGGGTCGCCGATGTATTTCGCAAGATCCGCGTACGCCAGCTTTTTTGCCTCGATCATGGCGTGCAGCGCTTTCGTCGAGCCGAAGCCCCAATCCTTCTGCCCCAAAGGAAATGTCTCCATGATGTTCAGCATCTCCAGTGCCGCGATGCCCTGCACGTTGGGCGGCAGCTCCTAGATCGTCCAATCGCGATAGGTAGTGGAAATCGGCTCGACAAATTCGCTGGAGTATTCGTCTAGGTCCTGCGCGGTCATCGGTCCGTTGTGCCGCTTCATCGAGTCCAGTATCTTCGCGGCAATTTCGCCTTTGTAGAACGCTTGCCTGCCGTGCTGCGCGATCTGTTCGAGCGACCATGCCAGCTCGGGATTGCGAAACACCTCGCCCACTCTCGGCGCGCGGTCTCCTGGAAGGTAGGTCTTCGCCGCCGTCTCATCGGTCCGCAGGTAATCCACCTCCGAAGCCCAGTACGCGGCCGTCCATTCTGGAACGGGATACCCGTCCTGCGCCGTTCGAATCGCCGCCGCCAGATCCTCGGCGAGTTTCTTTCTTCCAAACTTATCCGCCAACTTCTGCCAACCATCCACAGCTCCGGGCACCGTGATTGCATTCACTCCTTGCTGCGGCATGCTCCGAATTCCCTGCTTCTGCAAATACTCGATCGTCAATCCCTTTGGGGCCCATCCGCTCGCATTCAATCCGTACAGCTTGTTCGACTTCGCATCGTAAACAATCGCGAACAAATCCCCGCCGATGCCATTCATCATCGGCTCCACAACCCCCATCATGGCGTTCGTCGCGATCGCCGCATCCACGGCATTTCCGCCGCGCTCCAGTATCTTCGCCCCCGCCTGCGCCGCCAACGGCGATTCTGCTGCAACAATCCCATTGCGCGAGATCACCATCGACCGCCCCTGCGAGCGGTCCTGCCCTTCGCTCACTTGACCGGTCATCAATATTGCCGCTCCATTAAGAACAAATACGAAAATGCGCAGTCTGGGGAAAATCCGCATCGTCTTAGTCCGCTCCTTTGTTGATTCGCCTAAACTCCGCATCCGCACAGAAGTTGCGTGAGCTCCCGCACTCTAACCCGTGAGATAGAGGCCCGCAAGCACCTTGATCCCTCCAGTGCCAATCTCATTCCTTAAAGCCCAATGCTTTCCCTGGAATGCACTCGCCTCTTGGTCCAACAACTACTGCGTACATACTCCAATCACAGATTGCTTGGCATTTGTCCCCCTAACGCCCTAGAATTCAAGAGACGTGGGTCAGGTTTCGGACTAAGCTCATCTGTCCATCCCGCGCTTGCTACGTCTCGGAGACCATCAACTTGGCTGAGCAGCGTCCGTCCATGAAGCACGCGGCACCGATTGCTTCCCGCGATCCGCGCCTCGACGCACAGATCGACGCTCTCCTTGCTGCGCGCCATGCCGATCCCTTTGCCCTACTCGGCCCGCATCCCACGGATGGCAACTGGGCTGTCCGTTTTTTCCTTCCTTGGGCAGCAGCAGCTTCCGTCTCTTTGCGACCTCCCGCCGTTGAAGGCGCCACCCTTCTCCCCGCGAAAGTCACCGACGCCGTCAAACTTCGCCTCGAAGGCTTCTTCGAAGCCACTTGGCCTTCCGACCAATCCGCTCCGCCCGCCCCGGGCAGTTACAAGATTCAAGGACGCACTCACACCGGCGAGTCCTTCGAAATCTTCGACCCCTATGCCTTTCCCGTTGTGCTCAGCGAGTTCGATCTGTATCTGATGGGCGAGGGCCGCCACTTCGACACTTACGAAAAGCTCGGCGCCCACGTGATTACTCTCGAAGGCGTCCGCGGCGTTCACTTCGCCGTTTGGGCTCCCAGCGCAAAACGCGTCAGCGTCGTGGGCGACTTCAATCGTTGGGACGGCCGCGTTTGTCCCATGCGCGCCCGCGGCTCCTCCGGTCTCTGGGAAATCTTCGTCCCCGAGCTCGACGAAGGCGCCATCTACAAGTATGAAATCGTCGGCCCGAGCGGCAACATTCTCCCGCTCAAAGCCGATCCCTACGCCTTCCGCTCCGAACTCCGCCCCAATACCGGCTCCGTCGTCGCGCGTCTCGATCACCATAAATGGACCGACGCCGACTGGATCACCTACCGCGCGCAGAAAAACTGGTTCGAATCGCCAATCTCCGTCTACGAAGTCCATCTCGGTTCCTGGCGCCGCATCCCTGAAGACCACAATCGTTGGCTCAATTACCACGAGTTCGGCGAACAGCTCATCCCCTACGTCAAGGACCTCGGCTACACGCACATCGAACTGCTCCCCATCATGGAGCATCCTTTCGACGGCTCCTGGGGCTACCAGACTCTCGGCTACTTTGCCGCCACCAGCCGCTACGGTACTCCCGCGGAATTCATGGAATTTGTGGATCGCTGTCACCACGCCGGCCTCGGCGTCATTCTCGATTGGACGCCCGCGCATTTCCCGCGCGACACTCACGGCCTCGCCCAATTCGACGGCACGCATCTCTACGAGCACTCCGACCCGCGCCAGGGCGCGCATCCCGACTGGGGCACGCTCGTCTACAATTACGGCCGCAACGAAGTTCAAAATTATCTAATCTCCAACGCCCTCTTCTGGCTCGACAAATACCACATCGACGGCCTTCGCGTGGACGCCGTCGCTTCCATGCTCTATCTCGACTATTCGCGCAAACCCGGTGAGTGGGTTCCCAATCAATTCGGCGGCCGCGAAAATCTCCACGCCATTGATTTCATCAAGCGCACGAACGAGGTGGCACACGGCAAATTCCCCGGCGTTCTCACCATCGCCGAGGAATCCACTTCCTGGCCCGCCGTCTCACGCCCCATTTATCTCGGCGGTCTCGGTTTCAGCTTCAAATGGAACATGGGCTGGATGAACGACACGCTAAGATATTTTTCCCACGACCCCGTCCACCGCAAATACGAACACAACAAACTCACTTTTTCTCTCCTCTACGCCTTCACCGAAAATTTCCTTCTCCCTTTCTCCCACGACGAAGTCGTCCACGGCAAAAACTCGCTGCTCCACAAAATGCCCGGCGACCTGTGGCAGCAATTCGCAAACCTCCGTCTTCTCTACGGCTATCAGTACGCTCACCCGGGAAAGAAACTCCTCTTTATGGGTCAGGAGCTCGCCCAGCGCCACGAATGGAGCGAAGCCCACAGCCTGGATTGGCACTTGCTCCAGCACGATTCCCATCGCGGCATCCAGCATCTCGTCGCCGATCTCAACCATCTTTACGCCGCTGAACCCGCTCTTCATCAAGTCGATTTCGACTGGCATGGTTTCGAATGGATTGACGCCAACGACGCCGACAACAGCGTTCTTTCTTTTATCCGCCGCGGCAAGAATCCCGAACACCTGATCGTCGCTGTCATGAACGCCACTCCTGTAGTCCGCGAAGGCTATCGCCTGGGTGTCCCCAATCCCGGCCTCTACCGCGAAATCATGAACACCGACGCCGCCCACTACGGCGGGTCAAACGTCGGCAACATGGGCGGCCAGCGGGCCGCCGACCAGCCCGCCCAGGGCCGCCCACATTCTCTCGTCCTAACTCTACCGCCCCTAGCCGCGATCTATCTGAAATGGACTCCGCAGTCCTGACGAGGCCCCATGAGTTCGCCGACAACGGAACGGGTAAAGGAATTGCCTGATCCCTCTCAGCTCGATCCTGCCGTGACACCTTCAAATGCGTTGGCCGTCAACGCCAAACTCATCAACTGGTCCGCGCTTCTTTTCGCGGTGCTGCAAAGCGTCTGCAGCGCCTTTATCGCGCTCAATGGCGTTAGACTTTTAATTGGAGTTGGGGCCTTCGCCGCGGCTTCTGGCGCATTGAAACTGGCCGACCGCATGCACATCGCCGCAATTCGCATACCTATGATGCTTCTCGCGTTGGCTGGCTCTGCTCTGAATCTCGTTGTTCTTTGGCAAGTCTGGAGACTGCGGAGACGCCCCGCGTCAGCCTGGCGTCAAACGGCCGTACCGAAGCAAAAGATTGCCTCCGAGTGGCTCCAGTTCATTCTTTCCGTTCTCACCCTTTTCTTGCTTGCGGCCGAGTTTGTCGCTCACCGAATCCTGTTCCCGGGCCGCTGAGCTTTTGCTATTCCGGCTCGCCCACCCGCGGCTCCTGCTTCGATTTCTCGATTTCTTCGTTTAGACGCTCATGCAATCTCTTGCTGTACCCCACCGGCAACTCAAACGTCCGATCGTCCGCCGTCAAGATCAGGATATTCCGCGTGGAATCCAGTATCGCCGAGCAGATTTCGCAGTGTTCCAGATGCCGCTCGATATCCTCACGCAGCTTGGCTTCGACCGAACCGTCGATGTACTCCGAGATGTGTTCCCACACGTGTTTGCAGTCAAGTTTCATAGCGCTCTCCCGAAGAACCCCCTGCGTGCCGGAGCCGTCGTTTTCAAGAATGGAACCAGGCGCTTTTGCAGCATCATCCGCGCGCGGTGCAGCCGCACTTTCACGGCGCCAGGATTTATTCCCAGCGCCTGCGCCGTTTCCTCGACGTTCAGTTCTTCCAGGTCTCTCAAAGTAAACACTTGCCGGTAAATGTCCGGCAGTTCTGCCACGGCAACTCGTAGCGCTTCTCGCAGTTCCTTCCGTTCCAGTGCTTCCAGCGGAATCTCTCTCCAGTCCGTCAACGGCGCCGGACTGTAGTCCCCCACATGCGCCTCCACTTCTTCTTCAATCGATTCCTCTGCTGCAGTCTTAGCCTTCCGCAGCCGTTTCCTCCCTTCATTGATCGCAATGGCCGTCAGCCAGGTGCTGAACTTGGCGTCTCCTCGAAATGATGCCAGATGCCGGTACGCGCTGATCACCGTCTCCTGCGCCCCATCCTCGGCCTCCGTCTCGTTCTTCACGATAGAAAACAACGTCAGATACACCATCCGCTCGTACGGCTGGATCAACTCGTGAAACAGTTCTTTCTCGCCCGCCACTATCCGCGCGATGAGCCCCGCCTCATTTGTCTCCATCGTTCGCATAACAAACAGTAGCCGCCCTCTTCAGAGGGCGGCTTTCTTATTGCTACCTCGCACTGTTTCTTTTAGAACTTCTCCAGCCTCGCAACTCCAAAGATCGCGTGGAACCGTTCGCAGTAGATGGCCACCGCTTGATACCTATTCAAATCCACGTTCAGCGGCAAATCATAATTCTGATCGCCTTGATTCCCCTTCAACGTTCCGAGTTCCACGTTATCAAGGCCGCCCTTCACAATCTCCTGCTCAAGCGCCTTGTCCTCCGGCCGCAGCAGCAGCACATGCACGTCTGGCCCATTCGAGGTCGTGAAATCCGAAAGCCGCAAGTACTCTTTTCCTTCGGCGGTTTTGTAAATGGTCGCCCGTCCGCTCGTCTGGTGAACCTGCCCTTCCAGCTTTCCTGTGTACAGCGCTTCCGGCTCCGAGCTCAACGTTGCCGGCGCCGCCTCATTCACCTTCTGATTGATGAACAGCTTCTCCGGCCTGAACGCCCACCACGTACCTGCAATAACCGGAACCCCGATCACGATTAGAATCCACCTGTTGCGTGACAGCCATGAACCTGTATTCGTATTCATCGTTTTTTCTTTCAAGAAGAAATCGGACAGTGTGACCTGCCCGATTCTCCCTCTCTCCTTTTCGAATCCCTAAAACTTCTCCAGCGGCGCCGCCCCGAAGTTCGCATTGAAACGCTCGCAGTAGATCGAAACCGCCCGGAACTTTGTCAGGTCCGTCCCCGCTGGAATCTCGTAATTCTGGTCGCCTTCATTTCCCTTCAGCTTCCCCAGCTCCACCTTTTCCGTGTTGTCTTTCAGGAAGTTGGCATCATCCATCGCATCCTTCGTCGCCACCAGGATCACGTGCACATCCGGCCCGTTCGAAGTCTTGAAATTGGTCAGCCGCAGAATCAGCTTCCCATCCGCCTCTTGATACACCGTCGCGCGGCCCGAAGTTGCGTGGACCTTGCCGTGGAACTTGCCCGTCTCCAACGTCTTTGCCTTGCCGTCGTGCATCGCTTTGTCGTCTTGCATCTTGTCGTGCTTCATTTCGTCTTGTTTCATGCTGTCTTGCGCGTGCAGTGATGGCTGGAACAGAAGTGCCCCGGCCAGCGCCGTGAATGTCAAACCTGCTTTGATGGTGCGAACCATTCGAATGTCTCCTGTAAGTTGAGTTTTCAGGGGCAGTTTCTCTGCCCCTTCATCCCGTTCGCTCCATACGAGTCCGCATTCTGGCAGAAGTTACAGCCCGCAAGAACAAAACGATCAGCCCTCTTACTCCTCCCCGCCGTTTACCTTTCGGGGAAAGCCACCCGGTGGCCCCCGCCGGACTCGCGGCAAACATGTATTATCAGATTTCGTGGGTAACTCTCATGCCTAGGAATTTCGCGATCCGGCTCAGGTGCCCCCACGGGGACAAAGATTCCTGGGTCACCCTTTCGAACCGCCAGGAAACCCTCGAACAGGTCCTTCAGCAAACTTGGGAATTCAAGTGCCGCGAGCACGGCCCCCAGCAAGGCATTCCCCAAGAGGCAATGGAGGTCGCCCCGCTCGACGATCCTCGGCCCTCACAAAAAGTCCAGCCGTCTCTTGCCGTTCCCTTCCCCGCCGCCCTCGAAAAGAAAGTACCGCGCTCCGGCGAGCGCATTCCCATGCGCGTACCCGTCGTGATTTACGGTTTTGCTGGCAAAGGCGGCGCCTTCCACGAGGACACCGAGACCGTCATCGTCAATCCCAGCGGCGCACTCGTCACCCTGAAAACTAAACTCCTAGTGGGCGACACCGTTTTTCTCATTCACAAAAGCAGCGGCCAGGAGCAGGAAGTCCGCGTCGTCTATCTCGACGCCTACTCCGACCGCGAAACTCGCGTCGGTTTGGCCTTCAAGAAGCCCCTCTCCGACTTTTGGAAAAAAAGCCGCAAGAAGGCTCGCGTCCCCAAAACTTTCCGCGTCATCGTCAAAGGCACGGACCCCAACGGCCATCCTTTTGCCCAGAGTGCCTACACCGTCGATCTCAGCCAGGATGGCGCTCGTCTCGACGGCGTCGGTTTCTTGACTTCTCCCGGCCAGACCATCGAAGTCCGCCGCCGCTGGCGCAAAGCCCGCTTCCGTGTTGTCTGGATCGGCCAGGTTGGCACATCCGAAACCAATCATGTCGGCGTCTTGCGCCTCGAATCCGATAAAGACATCTGGCGCGTCGAACTCCCCGAAACCGCTGCGGCCCCCCCTCCGCAAATCCCCAAGCCTCCGAAAAAATAACTTCTACTCCCTCATCGGCATTTTCTCCGGTAAACTCTGCGTGCCACCATGTCCAAACTATCGCGCCGCAACGTGCTCAAGAGTGTTCTCTCTGGAGCCACGATAGCTTCTCTCCCTTCCGTCTCCTGGTCTCAGGACAGCGCTCCGATAAAGCGCAAGGGCAATATCCGCCAGTCCGTTTCCCGCTGGTGTTACCAGAAAATTCCGCTCGACAAGCTCTGTGCCTACGCCGCGGAGATCGGCTTGAAGGCCGTCGACCTGCTCAATCCCGACGAATTCGAAGTCCCCGCGCGCTATGGCCTGATCTGCAGCATGGGTTACGCCGGCGGCGGCGAAATTGGCAGCGCCATGAACCGCGTTGAAAACCACGCCAAAATTGAGGAAGGTTTTCGCAAATACATTCCGCTCGCCGCCAAGGCCGGCGTCCCCAACGTCATCACTTTCTCCGGCAACCGCAATGGGATGTCCGACGAAGAGGGCGCCAAAAACACCGTCGCCGGTCTCAACCGCGTCAAGAAAATCGCCGAGGACCACGGTGTCACCATCTGCATCGAGCTCCTCAACAGCAAGGTCGACCACCAAGACTACATGTGCGACCACTCCGCCTGGGGCGTGCAGGTCGTCCAGGCCGTCAACTCGCCTCGCGTCAAGGTGCTCTACGACATCTATCACATGCAAATCATGGAAGGTGACCTGGTGCGCACCATCCAGAAAAACATCGATTGGCTCGCCCACTTCCACACCGGCGGCGTTCCCGGCCGCCACGAACTCGATGGCAGCCAGGAAGTCCAATGGGACGGCGTTATGCGCGGCATCGCCGCCACGAACTTCCGGGGTTACGTCGCCCACGAATTCGTCCCTACCCGCGACCCGCTCGCTTCCCTCCGCCAAGCCGCCGACCTCTGCGATGTCTAACCCCGCTCCGTCTTGCCGTATTTCGTCTTTGTGGTTTATTACGTTTAAGGAGCCGGATGCCGCACCCTTAACCCCCATCGAATCAAAGTTTTACAAAGACATAGGAGGGGGGCGCCTCCAACTTTTTCCCCTAGGAACGCACAAAAGCACATTGCGGATCCACTCTTCTCTTAACCACTTGCGTGCTGCCCTTCTCGCAATTCCTCTCTTTTGATAACCATCCGTTTTCATGGGTGGTATGCGGTACCTTCCGTCCTCCGGACGTTTCAACGTTCAGACGTTTCTGCATGCCGACGTTTCGACGGTCAGACGACGTCCAGATCCATCCCCTTTCTTTTCACGAAACTTTCCTTTCAACACTCTCGTACCTAACTCCATGCACCGGCCCTGCGCCGGCCAGGAGGCATCCAGTCATGTCCGACCGTAACAGGGGTTTCTTCGCCAAGACCGCTCTCATTGCCGCTGCCGCCCTTCTCCTTTCGCCGCTGGGCGCCTTGGCGCAATCAACTGCCGGCCAGGCAAGCTCCAACCAGTCAACCGCGTCCGAATCCAAGGACCGCTGGCTGCACGTCCGAGTCATCAGCTCCGACGCCAAGGGTGAGACCGTCCGCGTCAATGTCCCCCTCGAATTGGCGGAAAAGGTCCTCCCCACTATCAACAAGGAACGCCTCCATAACGGCAAGGTCAAGATCGACGACGCCCATGTCAACGACGTCGACCTCCGCGCCCTCGTCGAGGCCATCCGCACGACCAAAGACGGCGAGTTCGTCACCGTACAGAGCAATGATTGCGACGTTCGCGTAGCCAAGCAGAGCAACTACCTGATCGTTCATGTCCTCGACAAGCAGAATTCGAAGAAGTCCCAGGTCGAAGTCAAGGTCCCCATGAAGGTCATCGATGCCCTTTTTTCCGCCGGCAAGGATGAATTGGACCTCGTCGCAGCGCTTCACGCCCTCTCCGCGCAGGGCGATACCGAGCTCGTCTCGGTGAAGGATCATGAAAACACCGTCCGTGTCTGGCTCGATTCCAAAAACGTCACAGACTGACGGCGTTTTGCAGCGGCGGCTTTATGCCGCCATCTTTTCTAATTTAGTAGCCGCGGCCTGATGCCGCCACCTTTCCCGGGCAGGAGGCACACATGATGCCACTAGCGAAAGCAGCTCTCGGGCTCGGCAGCACACTTGTCCTCGCGGGCGCCTATACGTTCCATGAAGGCGTCATCCGCGTCGACGTCGACGAATATCGCGCTGGCGGCTCTCACGTTCATATGTGGCTTCCGGCCGCCGCGGTGCCCATGGCCATGCATTTCGTTCCTGGCAAACAAATCCGCCATGCCTCCGAACAGGCGAGCGAAGCTCTGCCCATGCTTCATGCCATCGTCAAAGAACTCAAAAAGTATCCGGATGCGGACTTCGTTGAAGTTGTTGATCATGATCAGCACGTTCGGATGCGCACGCACAGAGGGAAATTGCAGATTGACGTTGACGCGCCGCACGAGAAAGTTCACGTCCTCTGCCCGTTGTCCGCGATCGAAGATGTCACCAGCCAGCTCGAGGAATACGCCCCGGGGGCCTAGAATTAATCTCGGGAGGGCCTTTAGCGGATTGCTCAAGAAACCTTGTGACGCAGGAGTTCTTTTTATTCTTGGCGCGGTTTAGCCCGGTTCTGCGAATCAGTCAGCTCCGGCTGGCCGCCCTTTGCCTGCTGAAAATAAATCTCCTCAAACACCGCATCCTTCTTCCAACCGGCTCTATTCAGGATGCCGCGACCATTCTCAACCATCGTTGGATGCCCACACAAATAACCCGTCGTCTCCTCCGCCCGCAACCCCCACTCGTGCGCGTACTTCCGCAGTAGGTCGTCCACCCGCCCCGTCTCCCCCTTCCAATCGGAGTCCTCCCACGGCCGGCTCACCGTGGCCACATACTTGAGCCAGGGCACCTCCCCCGCGTACCGCTCCAACTCCTCCCGGTAGCCAAACTCCCACGAACGGCTCGCGCCCTGCAAGCAATACAACTTGTGGTCCCCGGGCAAGGGGGAATCTCCTTTTTTCCAATCTCGATAGAGCGTTCGAACGTAACTGACAAACGGGGCGATTCCCGTCACCGTGGAAACCAGCAAGTGGCGCGTCCTCCCGCTGCGCAAATCCAGCGTGAACCGTCCCTTGGCGATTTTTCTGCACAGCAGCGTGTCGCCTTTGTTTAGTTTGAACAGATCAGGAGTCAGGTCCCCTTGCGGGACCAACTCGACGAAAATCTCAAGCGACTCTTCATAAGGTGATGAAACGATGGAGTATGCCCTTTCGATCCGCTTTCCATCGCGCTCGACTCCCAGGGTGGCGTACTGTCCGGCGCGGAATTCGAACGGCCCGCCGGGGTCGATTCGAACGATCCATAAATCGGGCGAAAGGTCCCGCCGCTCAAGTATCCGGGCTTGATAGTGTTTGTCCGGGGAGGGGGCCATCTATCTTTCTCCCATGAGGTCTATTCATTTCACCAAAAAAAGATAACGGGCGGGCCCGCTCGGGCTCCGCCCGGAATTTCATTTTCCCATGCAACCGATCGCAAATTCCTGAGAGGTCAACCTTTCGACCGGTGGCCGACTCGGCGGAGTCACTCGCCGGGGCGCAACCGGGATAGATTAGAAATTATCAATTTCCTACCCGCAGAGCAACCCTTTGTCAGGCGAGTTTTCAAGGGAAGCAACCAAAAAGATAAGCCCGCAGCGGCTTGAACGGCGCGGCCTATTCGTATGCGAGAGCAACGACCGGGTCGTAGCTGGCGGCGCGGAGCGCGGGGTAGACCGCTCCCATTGCGGCTCCCACGAATGCGAGCGCAGTCGCTGAAAAAATCCAAGCCGGGGAGATCAGAATCGTCAATCCTGGATTCGTCTGCTTCAAAATCGCCTGCGTCAGGAAAGTAAGCGCAATTCCCAAACCGGTACCCATCAACGTAAGCATGAGGGTCTCACCCAGCAACATTCGAACGACGTCGAATCGGGAAAAACCCAGCGCTTTCAGAATACCGATCTCGCGCGTGCGCTCCATCACCATGGTGTGCATATTCAACAGGACTACGAGGAAGCTCACCACAATTCCGAGCGCCACCATCGTGCGCGTGAAGGGACGCAACTGCGGCAAGTTGGACGAATTCATCAGGGTTACATATTCCGACAAGGAGCGGACACTGTACTCCGGCATAAACTTGAGAATCTGCGCGCGAGTGGCTTCCGTATCTCCTTTGCTTCTCACATAGAACATCGAAACGCGCTTCTCCGCCCCAGCAATCTCCTGCGCAGTGCGAATGGGAATGAAGTATCGCGCCCCTTTCCCATGCGCCACGATCCCACAGACTGTAAACGTATGATTTAACAGCGTGATCTGGCTCCCCACCTTCAGGTGGCGCGTTTGCGCAATGATGTCATCAGCGATCACCTCATCCGGCCCTTCGAAAGGCCTTCCGTCGCGGAACAGGAAACCCTTGCTCAGCCCGTTGAAGCTCTTGTAATCGATCCCATACACCATCACTAAGCTCTTTGGTTCCGTGAGGATGACCGTTGGGGCCACCTCGTCCACGCCGCTCAACGCCGCAATTTGGCCACCGAGCGACTCCTGCATCCCAACACTTACAAATGCGAAAAAAATCGAGGAGTTTGGCGGCTGAACGAGAATATCCGCGCCGACTCCCTCGACCCGCTTTCCCCATTCGGAAATGACGCCGGCCGTGAGACCTACAATCATCAAAACGAGAATCACCTGGATGGCAATGGCAATCACACTCAGAAAACTGCGCAGCGGCCGGGCAGTGATGCTGCCCCAAAACATTTGCAGGAGGGAAAATGGTCCGTCGTAGGTTTCCGTCATCGAGTGCAGCCAGATTTGTACTCTATCATCCTAATTTCGCAGCGGTCAAAAGTACCTTTTTGACCCGCAGGGCAAGACGCGTGCCGAAGTTCGGGAAAAATATTTCTTCTAAGTTAAGATTTCAACACAAATGTTGATAAGCATGTGGAAATCCCCGGTCCGCGCACCGCTAACTTCTCACCCTTCAACACTCTTCTCCTCTTTGCACCATTTGTGTGCAACATTGCTTTTTCACACGCACACCTGTCCGGCGAAAACTCTTATACCATCAGAAAAATAATTCGTCGGAAAATTTTAAGCGATGAATCGTGGACAACTGTTTTCTCTTGTTTTTCCTAACTTGTTGATTCTCAACGATCGATTACAAATTTTCGTTCAGTACCACTTCGGCGGCCTCTCGAGATGCACCTTGATCGTTTGCTTCGGATCGGTGATGTCGAGCCAGCGACCATACGTCTTCCAACCTTCGGCGACAACTTGAACCAAAACTCTCCCCATTGGTGCGTTCGGAACATGTGCGATGCCATCGCGGCTGGTCTTTACATTCATTTCCAGCTTCTTGTCCTTCTTCAGCGAGTGTTCTTCGATGAATTTCACGTACACGCTGGCGTTCTCAACGGGAACGCTCTTCTCACCGCCGGTTACTTCAATGGTGATCCGCGTCTGCACTTCGCTCGCGGGAGGTGGAGTCTTCGGTTTGGGCGCCGATGCCGGTGAATCCTGGGCGGCCACCCCTTGGGCAATCACCGCACAGGCCGCGATGCAAAGGCATGCAAAAAACTTTGTCGAGAATTTCATAAATCACTGAACTCCATGGTCTACGGAACGGCGGGCTGGGTCAAGTCTCACGGCATTCTCGCCGTACTCAGATTCGATGCCACTTGCACCCGAGGTGCTGCCCCGGCGCTGCTCTGCTGTGGAAACCCTGGGCGACGGCCATTTGACTCATCAATATGGCTCCTGTAAGTTCTCAAGAAACTGCCCGGCAGGTAAGATGGGGACGCTTCAAGAAAGAATTCACCCCGAACGGTCGGCGCCAGATCTCGAGCTGACTGCTTCACATTCTGGACAGGAATCGCAAGGAGAGGACTATGGGTTTTGCCACCAACGCCATTCATGTGGGCCAGGAACCCGATCCCGCCACCGGGGCCATCGTAGCGCCCATCTATCAAACCTCGACGTACATCAACGAAGAGCTGGGCAAAAACAAAGGCTACGATTACGCGCGAACCAATCACCCGAACCGCAAAGCGCTCGAACGCACGGTCGCCAAGCTGGAAGGCGGCCACAGCGCCTACGTTTTCTCTTCCGGCATGGCGGGAATCGACGCGGTCTTCCGGCTCTTGCGCCCGGGCGATCACGCGGTCCTCTCCGAAGCCGTTTACGGCGGCGTATTCCGGCTCTCCACGCAACTCCTTGTGCACTTCGGCCTGGAATTCAGCTTCGTGGACACGTCCGTGCCGGATTTCGTGCGCAGGGCGTTTCGTCCAAATACGAAGATGCTGTACATCGAAACTCCGGCCAACCCCACGCTCAGCGTTACCGATATCGCGGCGGTTTCCAAGCTAGCCGGCGAGCGCAATCTCTCGGTGGTGGTCGATAACACATTTTTGAGTCCCTATTTGCAGCGCCCCATCGAACTGGGCGCGCACATCGTGGTTCATTCCATGACGAAATACTTGAACGGCCACAGCGATTCCACGGGCGGAGCAGTGGTGCTCACGCGTCCCGAAGACGCGGAAAAGATCTATTTCATTCAGCGCTCCGCCGGCACGGGCCTCTCTCCCATGGATTGCTTCCTCGTTTCGCGCGGCATCAAGACTCTGGCCGTTCGCATGCTACAGCACAACGCCAACGGCATCGCCGTGGCTCGCCATCTCGACGCGCATCCCAAAATTAAGAAGGTCTACTACCCCGGCCTGCCGTCTCATCCGCAACACGAAGTGGCCCGCCGCCAACAGAAGGGCCCGGGCGCCATGCTCTCCTTCGACGTGGGTTCGCTGGAAGCCGCGCGGCGCTTCCTCAATCACGTCAAACTCTGCTCGCTCGCCGAAAGTCTCGGTGGCGTGGAGACTCTGATTTCACTTCCCGCGATGATGACTCACGCTTCCATGCCCAAGGAAGTTCAGGACCGCGTGGGCATCACCGAGGGCCTGGTGCGCCTCTCCGTCGGCATCGAAGACGTGGAAGACATCATCGCCGACCTCGACCAAGCGTTGCTTTACGTTTGAGAATTCCACAAGTTCTCGGGATAAGCGGACGCCTGGCGTATCGTCTGAAAAAGCAACTAAAAGCCATCGAGACGTGAGGTAATTAGACGGCTTATCGTACCGATCGCAATCACCGCTGCGCGACGATCATTGGTTTGAGCGCCTGTGCCCACGCGAAGAATATACATCCGGGAACGGTCAGACGTGCATCTGTTCTAGGATGGATGTCACCAGGATGCTTCAGAAGTGGCATGCCGTGTGGCACGAGAAACGCATTTAGACCCCATTCGAGCGAGGTGAAAAGAAATGAACCGTAACAAAGCGCCTTTGTGGTTGCCGGTTCTGGGATTCGTCACAATTGCTGTCTGGCCGACGCCTGTATCAACGCAACAGGTGCCTGGTGTTCGCCCATCGACCGTAGCACGAATGCAGAATCTGGAGCTGGAGGCAAATCTATCGCATCGCGCCTCCTACATCCCAGCGGAATGGGGTAAGCTGGTGTCCGTGCAAAGATTGAATGAATTGAAAGTGCAACTGTTTCTGCAAGCCGAAAACGGTGACACCTATCTGGTCCGACTCACGCAGCAGGGTGAGTATTTCTACCTGGATCCTTCGGATAAGGGTGGAGTCGCACTTGTCATCAGACGACAGCCGTAGCATCACCCGCGCAGAAAACGTGAATGGCACGACTGTGGATTTCTCGACAACTAAAGAAGCTTGGCATACGATTCTGAACTGCTCGACGCATAGATTATTTGCGCGACTTCGCAACGCCGCTGCTCAACCATCCAAGATAGCTGGGTGAACCCTCAGTAACTTTTAGCGCCATGAACTCCGGCACGTCGTAGCTGTGAAGCCGCTTCACTTCCCTTTCCAGTTCGGCGAGACGTGTGGCGGCGGTCTTGAGGATGAGCAAGTACTCGCGCGCCTTTTCGACCTTTCCCTTCCATGCGTAAATGGACTCGACAGGGCTAAGGGTGATATTCACGCAGGCCGCGAAGCCCTTGGTGACCGCGCTGCGGGCGATTCGCCGGGCTTCCAGCAACGAGCCGCAGGTCACTAGCACTACTCGATGCTGCCCACCGGTTTTCATTCGTTCTCTCCTTGGAGCTCAGCAACAAGCGCGAATTGCTTTTGTCTTTTCTCAACTCAGACTAGAATAGCGCTCCATGAGCAACTCTCCGATTAAGTTTGGCACCTCCGGATGGCGCGGCCTCATCGCCGACGATTTCACGTTCGCCAATGTGCGCCTGGCGGTCACCGCCATCGCGGAACACGCGAAAGCCAAGGCGAAGGCGCCCACGATTCTGGTGGGCTACGATACGCGCTTTTACTCCGAAGAATTCTCCCAACTCGCGGTGGACATCCTGCAGCAACATGGCGTTCGAACGCTGCTGTGTGAGACCTTCACGCCAACGCCCGCGATCGCTTTCGAAATCATCCGTCGCAAGCTCGACGGCGCCGTCAACTTCACCGCCAGCCACAATCCCGCGCAATATCACGGCCTGAAATTCTCCTCGGCCGACGCGGGCCCCGCGCTGCCGGAAGTCACCAAGGATATCGAAACTCGGGCCGCCCAGCTCGCCGCGAAAGGTGGTGTTCCTGCCCCTCCACACGGTGCGTCGAAGTGTGCCCGCGGCGAAAAAGTCAATCTGCGCGAAAACTATTTGAAGCGCATCGAAGAGCTCGTTGATTTCGAGACCCTGCGCAAGGCAAAGCCGTCTTTGGTCGTCGACGCGCTCCATGGCTGCGGCGCCGGCTATCTCGACCGCACACTCACTGATCACGGCGTCACGGTGCAAAGCATGCGCGCGGAACGCGATTGCCTCTTCGACGGGACCGGGCCCGACGTCTCTGAAGAGAATCTGGCGCCGCTGCGCAAGGCCGTAGTCGACTCCCGCGCTACCGTGGGGCTGGCCACCGATGGCGACGCCGATCGCTTCGGCATCATCGATCACAACGGCACGTGGATTCAGCCCAACCTGATCTTGGCGCTCGTGTACGACTACCTGGTCGAAACCCGCAAATGGAAAATGCCTGCGGCGCGCAGCGTCGCGACGACGCAAATGATTGACGCGGTTGCCAAGATGCACGGCCAAACGGTCCATCAGACGCCCGTGGGCTTCAAATACATCGGCCAGCTCATCCGCGAAGACAAAATCGCGCTGGGCGGCGAAGAAAGCGCAGGGCTCACCATTCGCGGCCACATCCCGGAAAAAGACGGCATTCTGGCGTGCCTGCTGGTGGCGGAAATGATCGCCGCGCGCGGCGCTTCCATCGGCGAGCAAATTCGCGCGATGTACAAGAAACTCGGCCGCGAATTCTGGCCCGTCCGCGAGAATCTTCATCTCTCCGACGAACAAAAGGCAAACGCCGTCAAGCGGGTGGCCGTGGACGCTTCGACACTCGTCGGCCGAAAAGTCATATCTATCGACCGCACCGATGGCGCAAAATTTGTTTTGGACGATGGTTCTTGGATGCTCCTGCGCCTTTCCGGCACGGAGCCGCTGCTTCGCCTGTACGTCGAAGCCGAAAGCGCCGCCGCTTCCGCGAAGTTGACGCGCGAAGCATCACAATGGGTACTGCAAAACTGAACAAGATGCGCGCGAACGAAAAATACCAGACGCTCCTGCGCCATTACGGGCCCGCGCTCCTCGGCCTGCTGGTGCTGATCCTCGTGGTGCACGACATTTTCGGCACGCACGGTTATTTGGCCATGCGCCGCACGCAGCAGGAAATCAAAAAAGTAAACGCCGGTCTGGATCAGTTGAACAAGGAGAATTTACAGCTCGAACAGGAAGTGCGCGAACTGAAGACCGACCCGCACAAAATCGAAAAAATCGCGCGTGACGAGCTTGGCCTTGCCAGGCCCGGCGAGGTCATCATCAAGATCCCTCGATCGCAGCAGTTGCCGCAACACTCTACTGCGAAGCCCTGACCCTCCACTTTTTCCAATTTGTCCGCAACAAAGACAGCATCACCATCGCCAGGAAAATCGTAATCAGCCCCGCCGTGGCCTTCAGCGCGCTGCACTGGCCCTTTGGCAGGATGGAAAATCTTCCATAAGCAAATTCGATATGCACCCAGTACACCAGCAGTGAAGTCTTCCCAAGCTGGATGATGGGGCTAAAACCTTTCTGCGCGAAGCCCCACCGGCACCACGCGTAGACAAGAAACAGAATTATGAGAAGAATGCCGCAGCGCATCAAGACAAAATCCGGATTGCTGTGCCAGTAGTCGTAGACGGCGTAAAGATGGATGGACGAGGAATCGAAAAAAACAGAAAGCGCGCAGGCAAGGATTCCCGCGCCGCTGAGCGCCGCGAAGGCAAGAGCTTCCTTGCGCTTGGCAAAGTCCGAAAACAGAAAGAATCCCACCGCCAGACCCGCGAAGGCGAACGCCGACCAGGGAAACAACGGAAAGAGCCACGGCTGCGGCTGATCGAAGATGTGCACGCCGTTGAAGTAGGATTCGATGGGCCACGGCAAGAATTTCGGCCGATGCGTCGTCCAAAGCGGTGGCGTTGCCATGGCCACAGCCGCCGCCGCAAGAATCCCCGCCGCCAGAGTGCGAATTCTCGCCGTCGCGACGTCGCCATCTCCGGTGGCCCAGCACAACACACCCATGAGCATCATGGAAAGCCCGAGGATATTTAGAACGTCGACGCGCAGCAGATCCGTCCACGGCGACCACGGATAGCCCAGCGCAAATTCCTGCACGCGAAAAAGCAATCCCATGCCAAAAACTTCCGCGCCGCGCAAAATCGTTTGCTTCGCGATGGCGTTGCGCTCGATTCCCTTCTCGCGCAACTTTTCCGTCACCAGCGCGAACGACACGCCAGCCAAAAAAATGAAGAGCGGCGCGGGCAGCGTCCCGCCCAGCTTCGACCACCCCGTCAATGACGACGACTTCTTCGCCTCCGGGCTCATCCACGAGTCGTAGCAATGCGTCTGAAACATCAGCACGCACGCAAGTCCGCGCATCCAGTCGATGTATGCCAAGCGCCTTGCCGTGGGTTGAATTTGGTCTGCCATCTCTCTAAGTTACAATTCTCGCTTGCCCGCAACGCGCCAACTCGGCCCGCTCCCGATGCTCGGTCTCTGGGCCGTGCTGACTCTTACCGGAGCGTTGTACTCCGCCTGGCTGGGCTACGGTGGCCGCGCGATTGCTGCCACGCTCACAGCTTTCTCTTTTTTCTTTCTGGTGATGCTGCTTTTCGCCGCGCGCGGCGTGGAGGATAGCCTCGCCTCGCGCTTCGGGGCCGGCAGCGGCTACTTGCTCGGCGCAGCAGTGTTCCTTGTCTACCTGATTTACGGCTTGGGGACAAATACTTTCGCGTTCACGCGTGCCGCCGCCGTCGCCGGTCTCGTTTTCATTCCGCTGGCGCTGGCTGCCTCCGCCGAGCGCCAGACGCCGGGTTCCTGGCAGGACTTCCTCATTCTCGCAGGCGTATGGGTAGCGGTGAAGCCCCTGCCGAATCCCTGGGGATGGTCGCTGTCGCACTGGCTGTGGCCGTACCCGGGCGGGCGCCTCGCCTACGTTTTTACCGTGCTTCTCTGCGTAAACGTTGCGCTTGCGTGTTTCTTGCTTCTCCGTCGCGTCAACGGCGTCGGCTATTCGATCGGCTGGGGCCGCCGTTGGGGCTTCTTCATCGCGGCGAGTTTCATCGTTTTCGGCTGCATTGCCATTCCGCTGGGCCGGGCCATGCACTTCATCGAATTTGCGCCGCAGTGGTGGCAGTGGAAATCGCTCCCGTTTCTGTCGCTTGGCATTTTGTTTTTCACGGCGTGGCCAGAAGAGTTTCTCTTCCGCGGCTTGCTGCAAAACATGCTTGCGCGAGCATCCAAGAGCGATCCTGCCGGCTGGTGGACCGCTTCCATTCTCTTCGGCTTCTCGCACATCACCAACATGGGCTTTCCCAACTGGCGCTACGTGGTTCTGGCCTCCATCGCCGGCTTTTTCTACGGCTGGACGTGGCGCAAGACCGGCTCGATTTTCGCCTCCGCCGTGGTCCACGCCGCCGTCGATATCACCTGGCATTTCCTCTTCCGCACGGTCTAAGATGGCCGCCTTTTCCCATGAAACGAAAGACGGATTCGTGCATCGAATCAAGCAATGAAGCCCGGGGTAGGCCCAGTGCGCGCCTCGTGCCCACAAAGAACGCGAAATACACTCAGGAGGAGAGCAATGGCGGAAACCATGAAGGCGGATCAAGCAGTGTTCCTGCTTCAGAACGTGTACCTGGGACCGTTGAAGAATGAAAGCCGCACGACGAAGAAAATTCTCGAAGCGGTTCCCGCGGACAAGGGTGAGTACCGCCCGGAGCCCGCTGCAAGAAGCGCGATCGAGCTGGTGCGGCACATTGCGGCTGCGGACAACCGGTTTGTGGAAACGGTGATCAACGGTGCGTTTGACACCAGCCCGGCGATGATTCCGGACAATGTAAAGACACCGGCGGAAATTGCCGCCTGGTATGAGCAGCGGTTCGCGAAGAATTACGAAGCGCTGACGACAATTTCCGGCGAGCAGCTAATCAAGATCATCGATTTTCGCGGAATGATGCAGCGGCCCGCGGTGACTTTCGTGATGATGGGGTTGCACCACACCATTCATCATCGCGGTCAGCTCTCCTCGTACCTGCGATGCATGGGCGCGAAGGTGCCTTCGATTTATGGCGAGAGTTACGACGACGCCCAGGCGCGGAAATCGGCCCAGGCGTGAAGAAAATCATCGCTTAAGAGCGATCGGCGCGCTGCGCGGGTGAGTGAGCCGGAGGTGTTCGCTAAGAGGATTGGGTGACCATGGAACGGCCCGCGATACGGTGCTTCTCATTGTAGAGGGCCTGGTCTGCAGCGCTGAGCATGTGTTCAATGGTGAGGCCGTCACGAGGATACTCGGCGACGCCGATGCTGACGGAAAGGCGCGGAACTTCGACATCTTCGCTGAGGCGCTGGGAAATGCGCTGAGCAACCCGGCGGGCATCTTCGGAGGAAGTCCCGGGCAGAACGAGAGCGAACTCGTCGCCGCCATAACGAGCGGGTGTATCGATCGCACGGCAACTCAAAAGAAGAACCTCTGCCATGCGGCAGAGAGCAAGACTACCCACGACGTGGCCGTGCGCATCGTTAATCTTTTTTAGTCCGTCCAGATCGAGCAAGATAACCGAAAAAGAGCGGCCGTCGCGGCCATAGCGCTTGATTTCCGAACCGAGGCGATCGAGCAACAGGCGATAGTTGGCGAGGCCGGTGAGGGGATCGCTGACGGCCAGAACGCGAGCGTGTTCCTCCTGAAGGCGGCGCTCCGACGCTTCCGCGCCGAAGATGAGAGTCATCAAAGCCATGACGCCAAGGAAAGATTGCAGGAGAAGAAGTGAATCGTTTGGTGTCTCCCGGACGAAGGGCCCTCTCCCGTGTACGGTTCCAACCACGGCAATCGCCGAAAGCAGGCAAATCGCGGCTGAGGATTCGCGTTGGCCGAAGCGAAAGGCAGTCCAAACCAGAAACGGCGTGCAAAGAAACGTCCAAGGATCGCCGCTTACGCGCGCGTGGAGCAAAACCCCAAAGACAATCCCCGCGGTGATCGTCAGCGAGACGAGTAAAACGCCCGCTTCCAAAAACTGACGCTTCGTCCAATTCAAGGACAGCTTCGCTCCCCACAGCAAAAGCAGGGGAGTGAACATTAAAGCCCCGGCAGCGTCCCCAAGCCACCAGGTCCGCCAGATGAGGCTGAATTTATTCCACGAAGCGAAACCCGCAAGCGTGAGACTCGTGACGCCAAAGGTTGCCGCGACGGCGGTGCTTAGAATCCCCGCATAGAGAGCGAACCGGAGGATATCCCAAGTTCTCTCGAAGGCGTGTCGGCCGCTCGCGAACCGAGTGACCAGATAGGATGCCAGTACGGCTTCGAGAGTGTTTCCTGCCGCGATCCCCAGAGAAGTAAGCGCGGAACCCGCGGTTGTGAGGTTCACAACGAAGGCTCCTGCGAAAACGGCAGGCCAGAAGCGAGAGCCGAGCATGAGCAGCGCGGCAATCGCGATGCCGGTTGGCGGCCACACGGGAGATGCGTTCGGATGCACTATGGCGAGGCGAAGGCTAAGCTTCCCCGCAAGGATATAGGTGGCGCAAACGGCCAGTCCGACAAGAATTTGTTTGGGGACCTGGGATCGCAAGATACTCAGATCGCGTGTCCAAAAGGCCGAAAGTTTGACTCCGGGGCTAGAGTTCTCCATGGTGTTCATTCAGGGCTCCTTATTGAGGCCCTGGGGGCTGTCTCCACTATTGGCACAGAATCTTCGCGAAAAAAAGGATTTTAAACCAATAGTTTCAGAAGGGTAAGTTAGGAAAAGACCTTACGTCATGAGAGCGGGAAACACCCCAGTCCGCTCGGCCAGGGAAAGAGATTCCGGGTCCAGTTACCTATACGTATACCCGCGGGATTGCAACACGGGACCATGCTTCAGCAAATTAACGGACGACGCCGGCGAGAGGGCTGGAGGCGGAGGCGTAGAGGCGCTTGGGCATGCGGCCGGCGAGATAGCATTTGCGGCCGGCGATGACCGCATCGCGCATGGCTTCGGCCATGAGGACGGCATCCTGCGCTTCAGCGATGGCGGTGTTCATGAGGACGCCATCGGCGCCGAGCTCCATGGCAACGGCGGCGTCAGAGGCGGTGCCGACGCCGGCATCCACGATCATGGGAACTTCGGTGATGCGTTCGCGGAGGATGCGGAGGTTGGCGGGATTCTGCACGCCGAGGCCGGAGCCAATGGGCGCGGCAAGAGGCATGACGGCGGCGGCGCCGGCATCAATGAGCTTGCGGGCGGCGATGAGGTCGTCGTTGGTGTAAGGGAGAACGACGAAGCCTTCCTTAACGAGGACGCGAGTGGCTTCGATGAGCTGCTCGGTGTCGGGAAAAAGAGTTTGTTGGTCGCCGATGACTTCAAGCTTGACCCAGTTCGAAAGACCGACTTCGCGGGCCAGGCGCGCCGTTCGAATGGCTTCGTCGGCGGTGTAGCAAGCCGCAGTGTTCGGCAGGATAAAGATTTTTTCGCGGTCGATGTAGTCCAGCAGTGATTCCTTCGATTTGTCGGTGAGGTTCACGCGACGGACTGCGACAGTAACCATGTCCGCGCCGGAAGCGGCGTGCGCCCGCGCCATCTCCTGGAAGCTGCGGTACTTCCCTGTTCCAACGATAAGGCGGGATTTGAAAGCGCGTCCGGCGATGACCAGTTCGTCTGCCATAGGAGTCTCCAGAGTCATTCTAGTCCTGTGCAGGCTGGAGACAAAGTCCATGACGCGAGGAGCGCGGCGGTATACCAGCCTAGGCATACCGCCACCGAAATTTCAACCATCCTGAACCGATTACGCCTGGAGGTGCGCCTCCAGGAACCAGAGGTCCTTGTCGAGCTCGCGCGTGAGCGTGGTAAAGACATCGACAGTGATGTCATCGCCGAGATCGCCGGCTTCCTTGACGGCAGTGCGCAGAGCGTCGGCGTGGTGCGCGACATTGTGGACCAGCCACTTTAGTTGCGAGGCTCCGTCCGCGGCAGTTAAGTCGGCTTCTTTCAATCCGCTCTTCGCGGCGGCTTCGCGGCTTGTGCCATTGGCGACGCCCCCGAGGGCCACAAGGCGTTCTGCGATCGTGTCGGTCTGGTCTTCGAGATGCGCCGCCACAGAGTCGAAGAGTTCGTGAAGCTGGATGAAGTGCATGCCCTTGACGTTCCAGTGCGCCCACTTCACTTGACTGCGAAGATCGACGCTGTCCGCCAGCCGCGCATTCAGAAGCGCGACGATGGCTTGACGATTCTCGTCCGGTACGCCCACGCTGCTCTTATACATGCGAACGGCTGAAGTTCCTGCTCTGCTCATGATAGATCTCCTCCTTTGCGCGCTCTGCGCATCAACACTCCGTTAGATGATTTTCCGCCGAAAGTGATGCGTGCAGATTTCAGCGCGCATTGCCCTGATTTTCTGACCGAGTGAGATTCTACGCCCGAGATAACACAGTGGGTTAAAAGCGGGAGCCACAGAACGTGGCGGCTAGGGTGATAATGCCGGCGCTTGCGTTTGTGCGTAAGAGCGCCGGCAGAGACTCCATATCCCGACTACAGATACTGAAACTGCGGTGGAGGGATTAGCGGGCGCGCGGCCGCAGAAGCCGGCTTAAGTCCACGCCGATGCCGAACGAATAGCTGTTAAGTTGCAGAGGGACGCTGCGGCTGAAGTCGAACTCGAGATCCAAGTAACCAGCCGGTCGGTAATCTATGCCCCCATTGAAACCATTATCGCGGACCAGGTCCGCGGCGCCGGCCGAAACGCTGGCGGTGGTGAAACTCTTGCGGTTCCTGGTCGCGCCGCCAGCATTGCATTTGGCGGATGCGCCACAGCGGAAGACCCGGCTGATCACCGTTTGATTTCCCCAGGGTGCGACGTCGTAGAGCGAAGCCGAGAAACTGAACTTGCCCGGGTCGTATTCAATGCCGCCGGTGAATTGGGCGTTATAACCGAAAGTGATGAATGGGCGATGGAAAAATTTTGTATCCATGACGCTATTGCCGACGCCGAAGTCGAGGAACGGAGAGAAATCTCCGAAGGCGTGATCGAAATGGTTCGCCACATTCCAAGTTGCATGGCCGGTGCTGAGGCCCTTCTTCCTGTCGCCCGTGGGAGCAGTAACATGCAGGGCCGAACTGAGATTCAGCGACGGGTTAGGGAAATTCAACCGGAAGTCCGTGAAGAGAGCACCAACGCCGATGCCGGAGACTGCACCGGGATTGTTTTTCTTGATGGAAGAAGCCGTGCTCACAAAATAAAACGGCACGCCCGCATCCACGCCAAAGTGCCGAGAAAAGTTGTAGCCGACGGCGGACCCAAGATCGTAGACAAACCCATCGCTGCTATTGCTTCCTTCGAACCTGGCTCCCAGCGTCATTCCAGGAGTGAAGCCTCCTGAGTTATTCTTTGCCGGCCCGCTTGCCGCAGGGTTTGGGGATTGTCCGAAGGACACTGGACAAAGAGCCACAATGAAGAGGACGCCGAAAAGAGCCAAGCCGAGCAGCCGGCTGCCGCTTGAATCGAGATTTTTCTTATCTAAGATTTCGCCGAAGATCACTGTTCCCCTCCGATTTTTGCCGCGCTTGTCGCGCGATGTGCCGGATGCTTCATCCAGCCATCAAATGCACCCCGAGAGCTGTAGCTGAGAATTGAGGTGGGCGTTATTTGGTTCGATTCCAGTGTACGAGGAGCAGATGGCCGCGGCCACGGGGCGAGCTGGAATTGTTTCGCCTCATGTACCTGTACGAAAGAACAGCCAGCAGCGGGCGCGGGGACAAATCGGGAAAAAAGGATTTAACACAGGGGTCACGGAGAACGCAGAGAACACAGAGAATGCCAAGAGGAAGAGAAGAAATTCGACGCGGAGGCCATGAACTAGTCCTGAAGAATGGGGCGGGGTTCGGCGACGTCGGCGTAAAGGGATTCGATGACGGCGGCGTACTGCTGCTCGACAACGCGGCGCTTGAGTTTGAGGGTGAAGGTGAGGCTGCCGTTGTCAAAAGTGAAATCTTCGGGGAGGAGAGCAAAGCGTTTGATGGTTTCGTACTGCGCGAGATGGACGGTAAGACGCTTGACCTCGGAGTCGATTAACGCGTGCACCCAGGGGTGGGCGGCCAGTTCGGCGTTCGATGAAAACTTGATTCCCTGGTCGGCGGCTTTTGCGGCAACGGTGGTGGCATTGGGGACGATGAGTGCGCTGATGAATTTGCGCCGATCCCCGATCACCATCGCATTCAAGATGTAGGGACTGGTCTTCAGCGCGTTTTCGATGGGCTGCGGGGCGACGAATTTACCCGCCGCGGTTTTCAGCAGGTCTTTTTTGCGGTCGGTGATGAAGAGATAGTTGTCCTTGTCGAGATAGCCGATGTCGCCGGTGCTGAACCAGCCGTCTTCGCTGAGCACTTCACGGGTGGCTTCGGGATTTTTAAAGTAGCCCTGCATAACGCAGGGTCCCTTCACGAGGATTTCTCCATCCTCGGCGGCGCGGACCTGGACGTTGGCAATCGGTTTGCCGGAACTGCCCATGCGATTCACGGGGTAGTTGCTGGAGACGATTGGAGAAGTTTCGGTCAAACCGTAACCCTGATAGATCTGGATACCCACGGTCCAGAAGAATTCCGCGAGCGATTTGGAAAGAGGCGCGCCGCCGGAAGAAACGATGCGCAGATGGCCGCCCATGCGGAGACGAATTTTCTTGTAGACCAGGGCAGCGGCGAGTTTCCACTGCGCTTTCAGCGCGAGGCTCGCAGGGGCTCCGGTCGCGCGCCAGGGAGTGGCGCGCTGGGCGACGTTCATGGCCCAATCAAAAAGCATTCTTTTCACGCCGGTGTTTTTCGAGCCTTGCTCGACGAGGCGCGCGTAGATTTTTTCAAAAAACCGGGGCACCGCGGCCGTAATCGTGGGACGGACCTCGAGGAGAGCTTGAGCGACGGCGTCGATGGACTCGACGTAAGCTAGAGCGGCACCTTGGAAGATATAGATGTAATCCAGGGTACGGCCATAGACGTGGGCGAGAGGAAGGAAAGAGAGCGCGACGTCTTCGGCGGGATCCAGCTGGAAGTCCTGGCCTACGTCGGTGACGTTGGAACAAAAGTTGGTGTGCGTGAGCATGACGCCCTTGGGCTCGCCGGTAGTGCCGGAGGTGTAGATGAGAGAAGCGAGCTGGCCGGGCAAAACTTGCGAAGCGCGCATGCGGAAAGAGGAGATGTCCGCCGCGCTCGCGCCGGCAATAAGTGTTTCGTAGCGGAGACATTCGCTGGGAACGTCGGCACCACCGTCCGCGACAATAATTTGCTCCAGCTCGGGAAGGCTGGCGCGGGCGGCGAGCAGCTTCTGCAACTGGGGCGCGCCAACTGCGACGACGACCCTGGCACCGCAGTGCTTCAGGATGTAGGTCATGCGGTCAGGCGATTCATTGAAATAGACCGGCACGGTGACGGCGCCTGAACCGTTGATGGCGAAATCGGCGGTATGCCATTCGGGACGGTTGGCGCAAAAGAGACCGACGCGGTCGCCGGGCTTCACGCCGAGTTCAACAAGGGCGGTAGACAGGCCAGCGACGCGGCGAAGAAATTCCTGCGAGGAGATGGCCTCCCAGCGGCCGTCACGGCGAACCAACTGCGCGCGCGGGTTCGGAAGATTACCAACTGCGCGCGCGGGTTCGGAAGATTGTCGATGGCGTTCAGGAAGCGTGAGGGAAGCGTTCCGTAGTTCATGGTCTGAGGTCACTTTACCCTACCGATTTTGGTGACGCAATGAGCCGCTTGGCAACTGTTCTACGCCGCGCGCTGCGGGTCATCCTTGGCGAGCTCGGCGGCGCCGCCGGTTGATTGCTGAGTGCCGAGTGATGCAAGGTCGCGACTCCCTTGGAAAAGGCGTGCGATGAGGCGAGCGTGCTCAGCTTCATTCTCAGCTTCATTCTCGGCGGCCCCTCTTTGTCTGGCCATGGCGGTTTGACTGGTAAGAATGAGTTGCGAGATGTAGGCGAGAGCGATGGCGTCACGGCGGGCGATGCGCTTGCGAGCTAGCCGTCTAACGAGATTTGCCGAGGCGGAGATTCACTTCGTCGGCGGTAGTGAAACTGTCGATGTCGGCAAGAAGTTCGGCGGCGAGGGCTTCGGGCTCCACGACGGGAAAAGCCGCTCGGAGACGGTCGGCGTGGTAGGCGCAGAGCGTCGGGCGCGCGGCTCCGTTCGCGGGACGATGGTTCTGGTCGATCAGCATGTGACAGCGGTTGCCTTTTGTGCTGATGTGCTGGCAATGGTGATCGATGGTGGTGCTAACTGAAGTGCTGAGTTTGGGGGACATGGTAAAACCTTTCAGAAGATTGAAGTAACGACGTGAAGAAGCAACGGACTAGAGGAACAAGGAAAAAGCAGATCCCTCGCTTTGCTCGGGATGACAAAGCAAAACCGGACTCCCCCCCACTGTTTTTATAAAAGATTGAGGAGATAGGGTTTAGGGGGTGGGGGTCGGATAAAAGATTGTGAGGAAAGGAGTTAGCGGAGAGGGATGTAGGGGAATAGTGGATCAGGGGGTTAGCGGAGTACGGAACGCTTCGGCGAGAGTGGTGATTGACTATCAAAGGATTTGTTATCAAACTCGTACAGTCGTTGTCAAGATAAATTAGTAAATGGATGAGGGGAAAGGAGTTAGGGCGAAGGGAAGCTGAAGGTTGAAAGTTGGAAGTTGGAAGATCAAAAAGACGAAAGAGTAAGGAGAAGGTTGCCGCGGAGAATCCGGCCTAGATGAACTAAGGACCAGACGCCAGCGAAAAGCGGCCCTCCGACAAGGTCGGAGCGCGTGGGGAAGCAGTGCCTCCCTTTCTTGCTCTGGAGAGCGTCCGGGACGCGCCGACCCGGTCGGGGTAAACGCCAGGCGCGCATAAACCACAGTAATGGTGTGTCAACCCGGGAGCGTTCAAGCGGAAGGAGGGCGTTCGCCGATCCAGTCTAGGGGTGCAGTGTAATTAGTTGTTGATGACGAATAATAAGTTGTATAAGATGAGGATGGAGGAGTTTTATGCGAAATCCAAAGGAATTGACTCGAGCAGAGATCGTTCGCGCCGCTGATCATTTCCGTTGGACGAGGAAAGGGGCAAAATGGACGGTGATTGTGGGTGAAAGAGAGCTCCCGGCGCGTCCGCTTGTTCTTGAGGCCGCAGGAGTTCCTCCGAATGACCCGACAAACTCGCACCAGGCCGTCGAGATATTGCGGAGACTCGGATTTGAGACTCGCTACGCCAGGGACCAAGGGGAGATGGGAATAAAGGGGAGAGAGGAACCTTCGGAAAGGGAATCGGGCTTGATTCTTGACATGGTTTCGGCCATTACGAGGGAAGTACCCGAACGCGAATGGGAACGCGTTCCTGCCGATCTGTCAAAAAATGTTGACCATTATCTTTACGGTAGCAAGAGAACGGATAAATGAGGCAGGTCTTCGCCGACACTGGCTATTGGATCGCCCTTGTGAATCCACGGGATCAGATTCATACGAAGGCCGTCAGCGTGACTCAGGAGCTTTCTCCGGTAAGGATCTTGACCAGCGAAATGGTGCTGGCGGAAGTCCTTAACAGCTTTAGCGATGCCGGCCCGTTGCGGCAAGCTGTTGGCAGCGTGGTCCAGAAACTCCGCAGCAATCGGGACGTAATCATCGTTCCGCAGACATCGGAGCAATTTGAGAGCGCGCTGCGGCGCTATAAGCAAGCGGCGGATAAGAGTTGGAGCCTGACAGATTGCGCGAGCTTTCAGGTGATGGAAGCGGAGCAGATTCAGGCGGCATTGACGCATGACCAGCACTTTGCGCAAGCGGGATTTGAGACGTTGCTGCGCTGAGGGAAGTTGTCCCGCGGTTTGGGCAAGGCAAGCCTTTGTTGCCGACTTCGGTCATTGTAGGTACGCGAGCAGCGAAGCCCCGGCACGATTCAGGCTGTTGACTTACTCCTGCTGGCCGAAAGTATTACAAGCTGAGATCGTACCGCTATCTAAACCGATGTTGAACCAGCGCATCCGCTGCTGGGAAGAACCATGAGTGAACGATTCCGGACTGACATGTCCAGTGGACATTTTTTGTAGGCGGTCATCACCGACGGCAGACGCAGCCCCCAGCGCCGATTGTACGTCTCCCGTTTCGAGCAGGCCGCGAATTGGAAGCCAGCGCCTCCACGCTGATCGCGGCGGTCCTCGATGTCTTGGCTCTCGCCACCGGGCGACCATTTCATAAAAATGTCCTCCTTAAAGAAGAAAACCTTTCGGCATTGCCCTTCAGGCGGTGCCTGTCTACAAAAGGTAGCAGTGCCGAAACCACAGAGGAGATTCACATACTACGCCGAAGCGTTTCGAATCGCCCCGAACATTCTATTGAGTCACCTCTTGAAAATGGCTTATTAGCTGGTCACCGTCTGCCCTCTTTGGGACACTGGAAGAAGAGGGTGGCGGAGAAGCCGGAAAAGCTGGTGGTTTACGATGGGACGGGCGCGGGTCAGGGGGTTTGGATGCGGGGAGCGAGGTCGGGGGCGAGGGACTGGTAATGCTTGAGATTCCCAGTATAGACGGCCTGGGCTTTGCATTTGGCGGCGCAGGCTAAGAGCAAAGAATCGTATATGCGGCCGCCCATGAAACCCCGCGAGGCGGCGTTCTGAATGGCGGCGAAGTATTCCTTGGCGGAGAGAGAAACGAGAGTCAGCCGATTGCGGACTTCTTCGACGAAGAGCAAGGCTTGCTCGGGCGGAATCATGGGCTTGACCGGCAGGGCGGTCATGACCGCGTAAACTTCGGCAAGCGAATGAATACCGCAGGCAGAATGTCTCTTTTCCGCAGCAGCGAAGCGCTTGAGGCCGGGCACGTGGTGAACATGACCGCCCCAGAAGGCGGCGACCAGAACGGAAGTATCGAAGAACTCTTTCATCCGCGGACTTTATTCGGTAACGGCGCGGAGGCGGATTTCGCGTTCGCGGTCGACAAGATCGGCGATGGAAGCGTCCGTTGGTTCTCCCTGGTAAACCCAGACGCCGAGTTCCTTCTTGAGCATGACATTCTGGCGGACGGGACGCAGAGTGATGCGCTCGCCTTCCGATTCCAGATGGAGGGTGTCGCCGGGAGCGAGTTGCAAGCGGTCACGAAGGGGCTTGGGCAGAACGACGCGGCCCGCTTTATCGAGGGTAAGCTTGGTGGCCATGATGGCATTATGGAGTGGGAGAAACCAATTGTCAATGGCATTTTAAAGAAAAACGAGGCAGGGTTGCGGCGAATGATGCCTCCCGGCAGAATGCACTGGGATGCAAAATACGCGATGAGAGAGGAGCGCAGCACACGGGTACAGAATGACGACGGTGTGTGCTAAGTTGCGCGGCGGAGAGGAAAACTCATGAGTGCGAAGTTGTCAGGGACCGTGGCGGGGACAGTGCTGGAGGCGGGATTGGGGAAAGGGCCATTTCGCGCGGCGCGAGGGACGGAGATTTCGTGCAAGGGGTGGCAGCAGGAGGCGGCGCTGCGGATGCTGATGAACAACCTCGACCCGGAGGTGGCGGAGAAGCCGGAAGAGTTGGTGGTTTATGGCGGGACAGGCAAGGCGGCGCGGAATTGGGAATGTTTTCATGCAATCGTGCGATCGCTGAAGGCGCTGGAGGCCGACGAGACGCTGCTGGTGCAATCGGGGAAGCCGGTGGGGATTTTCCGGACGCATGAATATGCGCCGCGAGTGCTGCTGTGCAATTCGAATCTGGTGGGGCACTGGAATAATTGGGACAGTTTTCATGAGCTGGACCGCGCGGGATTGATGATGTACGGGCAGATGACGGCGGGAAGCTGGATTTACATTGGCACGCAGGGAATTTTGCAGGGGACGTACGAGACGTTTGCGGCGGCGGCAAAGAAACATTTCGGCGGGATCTTGGCGGGAAAACTGGTTGTGACCGGCGGCATGGGCGGTATGGGCGGGGCGCAGCCGCTGGCGGCGACGATGAATGGCGCGGCGTTTCTGGGGATCGACGTGGACCCGGAGCGGATCAAGCGGCGCGTGAAGACGGGCTATTGCGACGTGATGGTGACTTCGCTGGATGAAGCGCTGCGGATTTTGAAGAATGCGGTGCGCAAGGGCGAAGCAACTTCGGTTGGATTGGTAGGCAATTGCGCGGACTTGATTCCGGAGCTGGCGAAGCGTGGCGTGGTGCCGGATTTATTGACGGACCAGACGAGCGCGCACGATCCCATCGACGGGTACTTGCCCAATAGAATGACGATGGAAGCGGCGCTGGAGCTGCGGAAGAAGAGTCCCGAGGAATACAAAAAGCATTCGATGGCGGCGATGGCGCGGCACGTCCAGGGGATGCTGGATTTGCAGAAACTGGGCGCGGTGACGTTCGACTACGGCAACAACATTCGAACGTTTGCGTTCGAGCAGGGCGTGAAGAACGCGTACGACTTCCCTGGTTTTGTGCCGGCGTACATCCGGCCATTATTTTGCGAAGGCAAGGGGCCGTTCCGGTGGGCGGCGCTTTCGGGAGAGGCGTCGGATATTGCGCGGACGGATCAACTGGTTCTGGAAATGTTTCCGCACGACGAGCACTTGGCGCGTTGGATCAAGCTGGCGCAGAAACGCGTGAAGTTTCAGGGGCTGCCGTCGCGGATTTGCTGGCTGGGATACGGTGAACGAGACAGGTTCGGCCTGGCGCTGAACGATCTGGTGGCCAAGGGTGAATTGAAAGCGCCGATCGTGATCGGCCGCGATCATCTGGATTGCGGGTCGGTGGCGTCGCCGTTTCGCGAGACGGAATCGATGCTGGATGGATCGGATGCGATTGCGGACTGGCCGCTGCTGAACGCGCTGATCAATACGGCGAGCGGCGCATCGTGGGTGTCCATCCACAATGGAGGCGGCGTGGGGATCGGTTATTCGCAGCATTCCGGACAAGTGACCGTGGCGGATGGAACCAAAGAGATGGCGAAACGCATCGAACGAGTGCTGACGAATGACCCGGGGATGGGGGTCGCGCGGCACGCGGATGCGGGTTACCCGGAAGCGATTGCTTTTGCGAAGAAAAAGGGCGTCAAAGTTCCGATGTTGTAGCCGGTAGCATCCCAGCCTGCCAAGACATCGAAACAAAGCCCGCAAGGAGGAAGCCATGTACGTCATCCTAGGAGCAACGGGAAACACGGGTTCGGTGGCTGCGCGGAAATTGCTCGACAGGGGCAAGAAAGTCCGCGTGGTTGGGCGCGACGGCAAGAAGTTGGCGCCATTGGCAAGCCGGGGCGCGGACGCTTTTCCAGCGAATGTTCTCGATACGGATGCGTTGAGCCGGGCGTTCGCGGGAGCGGAGGGCGTGTACGTTTTGATGCCGCCGGCGATGAGTCTTCCAGATTTCCGCGCGTATGAAGATCAAGTGACGGAGTCAATCGCCAAGGCGCTGGAAAAGGGGGGCGTCACGCATGCGGTGACGCTGAGCAGTTTCGGCGCGGACAAGCCGGATAAGACGGGGCCGGTCGTCGGCTTGCACAAGATGGAAAAGCGGCTCGCGCAAATCAAGGGACTGAACGCGCTGCACCTGCGCGCCGGGTATTTCATGGAAAACACGCTGGCGCAAATCGGCATTATTAAGTCACTCGGCATCATGGGAGGGCCGGTTCGCGGCGATGTTCTGCTGCCGATGATTGCAACGAGAGATATTGGCGCGGTGGCGGCGGAGGCGCTGTTGCGGCTGGACTTCAAGGGGCAGAAGACGCAGGAGCTGCTGGGGCCGCGGGACATGACTTACACCGAGGCGGCGAGAATTGCCGGCGAAGCGATCGGGAAACCGGACCTTGCTTACATGGAGTTGCCGGATGAGCAGGTGATCCAAGCAATGACAGGGATGGGAATTTCGAAGGACATGGCGCTGCTGATTTGCGAGATGTCCGCGGCGATCAACAGCGGATACATGAAACCGCTGGAGCCGCGGTCGGAGAGGAATACGACGCCGACTACGTTCGTGACATTCGTGGAGGAAGTGTTTTTGCCGGCGTTTAAGGGTCAAGCCGCCAGCGCTCGCTGAGAAACCAATACATAGGCTCCCGACTCGGTCCCCGAGATGCTCGGGGCAGGCGGGACAGGTTCCGCGTGTGCTAGTGGGGAGCTTTTCGGCATAATACAGAAGTGTTGGCGGATTCCCTTCTCATTACGGGAGCATCGCAACTCTTGACCGTGCGCGGAAGCGGTCCGCGGCGGGGCGCTTCCCTTTCGAATCTGGGATTGATCGAAGATGGCGCGGTGCTGGTGCGCGATGGCTTGATCGCGGCCGTGGGAACGCGAGCTGAAGTGGAAGGGCTGCCGGAAGCGCGAGCGGCGGAGAAGCTCGATCTGGGCGGGCGTGTGGCGCTGCCGGGATTCGTCGATTCGCACACGCACTTGATCCATGCGGCGAGCCGGGCGGAAGAGTATGAATTGAAGATTGCCGGGGCGAGCTACGAGGAGATTGCGCGCAAGGGCGGCGGGATTCTGAATTCGGTGGAGAAGCTGCGCGCGGCAACAGCGGAGGCGCTGAAGAAACGGGCCGCGGCGGCGCTGAAACAGTTTGCAGCTTACGGGACCACGACGGTCGAAGCAAAGAGCGGGTACGGGCTCGACGTTGCGAGCGAACTGAAGATTCTGCGATTGCACAAAGAGCTGGCGGCAGAGCAGCCGCCGGAGATCGTGTCCACATTTCTTGGCGCCCACGTGGTTCCGGCGGAGTATCGGGGAAAAACGGGCGGAGCAGAGCGGTACATCCAGTTGATCGAACAAAATCTGCTGCCGGAGATCGGAGAGAGCCGGCTGGCGGAATTCTGCGATGTGTTTTGCGATCGCGGCGCGTTCTCGGTCGCGCAGTCGAAACGCGTTTTGCAGGCGGGCCGTCAATGGGGACTGGCTCCCCGGTTGCACGCCGAGCAGCTTTCGCGGACGGGCGCGACGCGGCTGGCAATCCTGATGCGGGCGGCAAGCTGCGATCATCTGGAACAGGTAAACAAAAGCGACATCCAGGCGCTGGGAAAATCGGAAACGGTGGCGACGCTCCTGCCCGGTTGCGATTTTCACCTCGGACTGAAGCACTATGCGCCGGCGCGGGCGCTGATTGCAGCGGGAGCGATTGTCGCGCTGGCGACGGACTACAATCCAGGAACGAGTCCGACGGTGAGCATGCCGATGATTCTCTCGCTGGCGTGCACGCAACTGCGCATGACGCCAGCGGAGGCGATTACGGCGGCGACGATTAACGCGGCTTATTCGCTGCGGAGGGAAAAACGCATCGGATCGCTGGAGGTTGGCAAACAGGCGGATATAGCCGTATTCGAAGTGGCCGACTACCGGGAAATTCCTTATTATTTTGGTGTGAACCGTTGCTGGATGACCGTGAAGCGTGGTCGCGTAATCCATGCCGCCGAACAAGCCCCAATCTAACTATTCAAAGAGGCCTGTGAGGAAGGTGCGCCTTCTCAAGATCGGGCCGCGGAACACAAAGAGCCTTTTCGAAGAATATTTCTACGCCTTTGTGGTGAGTATCTGCGTGGCTGTTGCGATCTTGGGAAACGCAGGGGGGCTGAGCGGCTACGATGCAATCGTTACGGGGCTGTGGGCGGGAGGCTTCACGTGGTTTGCCGGGCAATTGAGGCGCTACCGGAAAGAGCGAGCGAGGCCTGCCTCGACTGAAAAGCCCAGGCAAGCGGTCCAGGCGCCGCCGCAAATGGTTAACCAGCCGCTGCCTCCGAACATGAAGCCGATGATCGGGCCGCAGTGGCCACTGAAAACCGTGCCAGGGGCAGCGAGGCCTGCGCAAAGGTCGCTCGGGCCGGCACGAGAGGCAAGGAAGCCCGCGCAAACGCCAGCTCCGGCTGGCCAAGCCCCGGGGGCACCAAGCAATCCGAGTAAGCCAGCGTTCGTGTACGAACGGCCCACGCTGCCGGACAGAAAGCCGAAACTGCCGAATAATTGGCCGGGACGAGCGGACAAAAAGCCAAAACGATGAAACGACTGATTGAGTGCGTGCCCAATTTTTCTGAAGGACGCGACGCGGCGAAGGTAGATGCCATTGTGACGGCGATGAGCAGCGCGCCGGGTGTATACGTGCTGGATCGAGAGATGGATGCCGACCATAACCGCTCGGTGATCACGCTGGCGGGCGAGCCGGACGCGGTGGCGGAAGCAGCTCTCCTGGGCACCGGCAAGGCCATGGAACTGATCGACCTGACGAAACACAAAGGTGCGCATCCGCGCGTGGGTGCGACGGACGTGCTGCCGTTTATTCCCATCGACGGCGTGAGCATCGAGGATTGCGTGGCGCTGGCGCGGCGTGTAGGCCACGAAATCTGGAAGCGCTACCGGATACCGGTGTTTTTTTACGAAGCGGCGGCGACGCGGCCGGACCGCGTGAACTTGGAGAATGTGCGGCGAGGGCAGTTCGAAGGGCTGGGCGAAGAGTTGAAGAAGAACCACGACCGGCAGCCGGACGTCGGAGATCCGAAGCTGCACCCCACGGCCGGAGTGACCGTGGTGGGCGCGCGCAAATTCCTCATCGCGTACAACGTGAATCTCAATACCTCCGATGTGAGCATCGCGAACAAAATCGCGAAGGCGATCCGGTTTTCATCGGGCGGACTTCGGTATGTGAAGTCGATGGGCGTAGAACTGAAAGCGCGCAACCTGGCGCAGGTGTCCATCAACCTGACGGACTTCGAACAGACGCCGATGCACCGCGTGTATGAAATGGTGAAGCGCGAAGCGGAGCGCTACGGGGTGATGCCGGTGGGCAGCGAGATCGTCGGGCTGGTCCCGAAAAAAGCGATCGAGATGGCGGCGGACTTTTTCCTGCAACTGGAGAACTTCTCTCCCGCGCAGGTGTTTGAGAATAAGCTGGCGGCTGCGCTGAGCGGCGCGCCGCTGGACGTGGCGAAGGACGGGAAGCTGGCGGGATTGGCGCGCCCGTTTCTGGATGCCGTGGCAACTCCTTCAGCAACTCCGGGAGGAGGAAGCGTCTCGGCGTTTGCTGGAGCGCTGGCGGCGGCCCTGGGGCAGATGGTCGCGGGGCTTTCGCGGAAAAAGAAATCGCAAGCCGGATTTGCCGATCGGCTCTCGGCGGCTCTGGACGAAATGCGAAGAGTTGCTGATGAACTTTCCGAGGCCATCGACCGTGACGCGGCGTCCTACGAGGCGGTAATGGCCGCGTTCAAATTACCGCAAGGGGACGCTAAGGAAACGCGGCAGCGCGAGGAAGCGATACAGAAAGCGACGAAAGGCGCGTCAGAGGTGCCGTTGCAGGTGGCCGAGCGCGCCGTTGCGCTTTTCGAACGCCTCGGACAACTGGATGCTATCGTTGCCGCATCAATGCGGTCAGACTTGCAGGTAGCGCGTTTGATGGCCGAAGCAGGTGCGCGCGGAGCACTGGCCAACGTGGAGATCAATCTCGACGGCCTCACGGACGCGTCGTATGCCGCGTCGATGCGCATGAAAATAGCGGCACTGCGGGAGCGTCTGGGCAATGCATCCCGCGCAACAAGGGCGTAGACTAAAAGTTCCCCCTGCCAGATTCGAAAGGAGTACGACATGAAGCTGACCACGAATTCAGGTGTGACACCGACCAGGTGGGGGTCAACGATCCGCAGACTCGTGGCCGCCGGCATTCTGGTGGCGATGTCCCTGGCGGTGCCGAAGCCAGCGCGGGCAGGCCGCCTTGGCGTGGACATCATCGCGCTGTTCCCCAAGGAGGTTGGAGAATTTGCCTACGCCGACCTGAAAAAGGCGCGCACGTTGAAATGGTTTCCGCAATTACGGGAACAGATGCTCCCAGACCGCTTCCGGCAATTCGAAAAATTCCTGGCCTCGGCGGGAGTTGATCCAAATACGCAAGTCGATGAACTCGCCTGGGGGCTGGTCGCGGAGGGGTTGAGCGCGAAGAGCGAAGGCAAGGCCTCGACGAACGTGCCCACGGGAGAAGAGATCGTCGGCGTGGCACTCGGCACTTACAATCCGAATTCGACGGAAGCGTTTTTCAAGCAACAGAAGCTTCCCACGTTCAAATCCCGCGGTTACACGCTCTATGCGTTTGGCACCGGTTCGGGAGCGAACGATCTATTCTTCTTTTTCATCGATTCGAATACCGCGGCGTTTGGCCATCGCGCTGTTCTCGAAAAGATGATCGAAGTACGCTTTGGCGGCGAGGAAGGACTGCTGCGCAACGACAGACTCTACCCGCTGATCAACGAAGCGAACGGCAGCGGCGTGGTCTGGGCTGTGCTGAATCCCGCTTACACGCGGCTGGCGATGCAGCAGCTTGCGCCGGAAGTGGGACAGTTCCCCGAAGCGGCGAAACTCGTCGCACGGATGCAGAACATGATTATCAACGTGGACGCGAGCAGCGGCATCGAAGGAAAGTTCCAGGCGGTGTGCGGATCGACCGAGGATGCGAACACGCTTGGCCAGTTGCTGCAGGCGGGGTTCCTGTACAAACGGTACCAGGCACAGAAGGAGAATCCGGATCTAGCGCAATTGCTCGATCAAGCACGCGTGACGCCCGCGGGCGATCGATTGACGCTGAGGATGTCGCTCAGCGACGATCAGATGACCTCGCTCATTCAGAAAAACACGTTCGCGCTGAAGATGTAAGACTCTGAAAACCCCGCAAGAGAAAAGGGCCAGACAGTCGAGTTGTCTGACTTTTTTCGTTTCTAACAACTCTTACATCGAGATGATACAAGGCCACAAGAATTCAGTCAGCCACGCGCCCGACTTTTATTTTATGCTATGGCGCGCGATCACTGCCTTCCCGGTTGTGCTGGTTACTTCATTGATCTTCATTCGGACGCGGCGACTGCTGTCGCTTATCGTGGTGCATTAGGTCGCGGATGCGGTGGCCGTGCTAGCGAGGCACTGTTGCCGCTGTTGCGGCGCTGAGCGGCTAGCCGCTGATGTGTTCCACCGATCTCCCGCTGGGCGTTACACGTTCTTACTTTTTGACCACCGCCGTTGCCTCGACCTCAATTAAGTAGTCGGGCCGCACCAGCCGTTTGACTACCACGAATGTGCTCGCTGGCGGACTAGCGGTGTTGACGTACTTGTCGCGGACTTCCCGTGTCAGTGGGATCTGCGTGGGGTCCACGCTCTCCGCACAGTAGTAGTTCAGCTTGATCACGCTGTTGAAATCACCGCCGGCGGCCTCGACCGCTGCTTTCAAATTTTCGAAGACCTGCTGCACCTGTGCGCTGAAGTCGTCCTTGCCCACCAGGTTCCCAGAACGGTCGAGCGCGACTTGTCCCGCGATGTAGACAATCTTTCCGCCATTGACTTCCGCCACTTGGGAATATCCGGCCGTCGGCTTGGCCATGGTATCCGGATTGAACAGTCGGAACGGCTGAACTGTTGGGCCCTGTTTCGCGTTGGATGACTTACCATGCTGACCGTAGCCGCGCACCTGAACGATCATGAACAGCAACGCCATCACAGACAGAAAATAGAGTACAGACCTCATGATCTCTCCTCGTTGATGCCTCCATCATTTTGCGTCTTCGCAAATTCTTTTTGTAGGCCGTCAGTTTTTCCCTGGGAGGCCTAGCGGGATTTTCCGGATTTCGTCGGCGGGGCGGTTGGTGGTGACGTTGTTCATGCCGGGAGCGACCTAGCCGATATATTTCGTCAGTCGAGTGACGGCTTCCCCGCCGTGCGTTTCGTACTGGACCCGGTCGAAACCGGCTAAAACGACCTGGATGGGTCCCGTGCCGTCAACCTGCGCAGTAAACCCCGCGAGGGTATCGAGGCCCACCGCCGGAGAGTTTTCGCGCAGATGGGATAGAGCTACTTCCATGCGATCGGGAAAGCGCGTGAAAGTGATTTGCAGTTGAGGATGATCTGCCGTCAGATGTTCGAAAGCTTCCGAGCAGGCAGCGATGACGGCAGATTGCAATCGAGCGACGGCGTCGTTCTGGAGTCCGGCGGCATCGGCGAGATAGCGGACCACGCCTCCGGCCGCGGCCGCCAGACGCGCGTCCGCACCGATGTACAGGAGGAGGCCTTTGGGTTCAGTTGCCACGGCTGGTGGCCAGAGAGACTTCGCAGGCTTCCCGGCAATCGGGACAGTAGAAGAGACCGTCGGAGCAAAGGCGCACGTTTACCTGCCCCTTACAGATAGTGCAGTACCTTTCGCAGGTGCAGCGATCTTCCGGCAAGTCACATTGCGCGCAAAGGGTCGGACCTTGCATAAGAGCCTCTCCGGAAAACTCTACCTGAGCATGGGAGGATGCGGCAAGTCGAAGGTGAGTGACGAAATCCTACAGGTAATAGCCAAGGCCAGAAAAAATTGTCCTGGCAGAACCATTGTGCACGCTGATGACTTCTAGCCAATGGTTCTCGTAAGCATCGCCTACCAGAATGACATCCAACTGGCCCGTACCACGCGTGTCTGCAAGGTCTAAGGGAGTCCGTTCCGTGACGCCGGGAACATCGACATCCGTTTTCTTCAAGGGCAATTTCCGGAGAACGGTCACATGCGCATTCTGGTCAACGACGGCTACCACCTCGCAAAGTTCTATGTCGGATCCAACCGCAACTCGCGGACTAAAATACTTCGGAGTTCTGGAGTTACCTGCCCGTGCTGCGTACGCTCTGCTGCATCCTTGCTCGCGTTCCATTCACAATAGTAGTCAGCGATTAAGACCTGATGAACGGCTTACGCGACCCATAGTGTGTGTTCCACCTCCGACCGACGGGATTCACTTCATCATCTTAGAACTCATTGGAATAGGGGCGACAAGCGAAATGGCCAGATGGTCCTTGCAGTTAACCGTTCGTAGGGTCGGGACAGAGGCTGAGACTCTCGAAGAAAATGCCCATTCACGAACGACCGCCGACCCATT
>WNFR01001351.1_pt1 | contig 70010 bp, 62 predicted proteins | sample 5400221 | NCBI WGS metagenome assembly WNFR01 (sample SAMN13153357, study PRJNA577476) | soil metagenome | isolation source: 40 cm soil under Madrone tree | place: USA:California | collected 2016-06-14
TGGGGCGAGTGGGAGACGGGGGGAGTGGGCGAGACTCGCCTCCTCTCCCGGTCTTCCTGACTCCCACTCGCCTTCTCTTCCTCGTTTCACTCATGCAGATTCGGCGGCTCGATTCCCGCAAGCCGGTAATAAGTGTACAACTGGCCTCGGTGATGAATCTCGTGCTCGGTCACAAACGACAACAGCACGCCGCGGCGCAGCTTCTTGCCATGAAACTCGACTTCTTCCTTCCACTGCTCGGCGTTGAGCTTTGACACCTCGCCGACCAGTTCGTCGTGCTGGGTATCGAACGCGCTGGCGATGTCATCGGCGCTGAGGTTCGAGAAATCAACCGGTATCTTCTGAGTAGAGCCGGCCAGCGCGGAACGCACCAGCACGACCTCGGCCTGAGGCATGTGGCCAATCAGTTCGCGCATCGTGAACATGTCTTCCTTCGGCCGCCAGTCAAGTTTGTCGTCGGGCGCTGCCCTCAGCACCCGTGACGTGTCCTTATGTATGCGGTTCCAGTTACTGACGAAGCGCTCTGTATCGGGACTGCTCATTGTTCGCTCCTCTCGATTTTAGTGGTAAAACGCTAAGCCGCCATTATCCGGTTAAGCGGCGCGAGCCGCAACTGGAACCCGAGGTAGCCCGGATTTCAGTCTGGGCTTTGAGAGATCTCGACCACAGATCTAAGGCTTTGCATACGCGCATTGTCACTGGGTGCGTGCCAAATCACGAGACCCGCTGCAACGGCCGGAGATCGTTTTCAACGTAGTAACCTGGATCGCCCCGGGTTTGGGGCATGCCTCAAAGTGACAGATGACACAATTTGTCAACTCGGGCTGCCGAAATTTGTCAGTTACCCCGGCGAGCGAGACGGTCATTACTAAAAGTTCTTTCTTAAGGCGTGAGCCCTAACCGAAAAATGGAAAGGCAGGTTCGCGTCTGAGGGTTGCGCCGCTCGTATTGCTGGCACAACCATTGCACAAGCAGCATCGGTTCTAGCAGGTCGACAGTTAGATTTAGAAACCTCTTCTGCTCAGAGCAACTGCGGTATGCGGAACTAAAGCGGCGAATGGAAGGGAGGATGGGGGCCCTGCCTTCCGTTCAACGCAAAAGTCACAAACGCGAGCAGGCTGCTGTGACCAGCAATCGAAGCAGTAAAGCAACACTGAGAGAAGCGACAGACAGTAGTACACAGTTCGAAATGCAGGGGCACACGGGGGCGTGAACCTGCATCAGAACTTATCGGGCCGCCGATGACGAAAGTTGTCGGCGGCTTGGATTTTTTCCGCTCCTGGCCGCGCGCTGAATCAATCACTTTTCTTGCTTTTCACTCTTTACTTCTATCGACTCGAGCTTCTTGCGCAGCGTCTCAACACGCGCTCGGAGCCGCACCGCCTGCTCGTTCAGTTCAGCGATACGCTGCTGATAAGCGATCTGCTGAGTCCGCACGTCATCGAGCGCGCGCTGAAGCTCGCTGCGGATTGCGGCCTCGGCGTCCTCGCGCCGCAGACCGCCGCGCAACAGCAACTCACCCTGAATGTTTTTCATTCGCCGCTGAACATCCAGCTCGCGCGCGTCGAGCTGCGCTTTGTTGTTATTGGCGTCCTGGATTTTATCTTCCACTTTCGCGAGGCGGTCTTCGTCGAGCAACAGCTCCATCATGCCCGAGTTGCGCTCGGTCTCGCGCCTCAGCCTTCGCATCTCGTCGGCGAGCAATCCGATCTGAGTTGAGAGGTTGGTTATCGCGCGACGCATCAAGTCCTCCGGCTCTTGAATCGGGGTTGTCATCGGTTTGTCGATGGGTTCAGGGGCGGGCTTTTGCGGCGGCTTCGTTTGACGGGGCTTAGCTGGCGGCTCTTGTTTAGTTGGCGCTCCGGTAACGTTCGATGCGGAAAATGCGCTCGCCGCCGTGACTGCTATCAACAAGCTCAGTAGGTTTCGCCTCATACGGTTGCTGCTCCTTGTATCAGCCTGCGCTGTTCGTTCAATCAAATCCGACGGACTAAGGTTAGTTCCAAATTCTTGCAGGGGCAAACGGTATCTCTGGTTTGATGGACGCTGGTTTAGAACAAGAATGGAGGTGGTGACTCGTACCGGATTTGAACCCGTGTTACGGCTGTGAAGAGGGCACGACGCAAGCGTCGAACGTAGAAAAAAGGTAGTTGAGTCGGTGCTTCGCACCTCCAGGAAAGAAGGGGATCGTTACCGTAGTGTTATCACAACAGAGAGCGCTTGGGCCTCAATGTGCGGTACAAGCGCAGGTGTTATTGGCAGTGTTCCTGTCGGTGATCGTGAAAGTTGTACTTGGCGAAAAGAGCTGTATCGAGGCAGTGCCTTTATTTACGCTTGTGTCGATTCTAGCCAATACTCTGCGGTCGGATGCGTAGTGTTGTAATGTGATAATGCCGCCTCTCTGGATCAAGCCGCCCACACCGTTGAGACTGAACCCGGAACAATTGGTGAACTGATAGTTGCCCGTGGTTGAGTTGAATTTGAAGATGCTTCCGTTGCTCTCGTCCTGGATGCAGATGTCAAACGGAAGCGAGGCTTCATAAGCACCCATATCGACTATAGCGATGCCATCTCCATTGCCATCTTGTATTCGAGGATTACCATCTAAGTCCGTTGCAGGAAGATAGGGAGCGCTGTTGTCACCAGCGTCGATAGAGGGCGAGCCCGAACGAAGATGGTAGTCTACCGCTGCTGGGTTTACGAAGAGAGGATCGGCGGAGATGTTGCCATTAACGCCTGTTTGGTCAGGAAACGTTCCTTCATACGAAGGGCCTTGAAGGCTAAGAACATTATTGTCCTTGAAGATTGTGGGGAGGTTTGGATTGTATCCCGCACCATAAAATGTCTTGCCTGCGGCAATGATTACGTTTCCCATAAACTCGTGAATATTCACACCGTATGCGAAAACCCCCCCGCCCTGGATTGCCGTGTTATCGGCTATTGTATTATTGACGAATTTCGAGCCGCTTCCGCTGTCGACAAGAATGCCACCGCCCTGAAAGCTATGATTACCAACTATCAGATTTTGAACAACGATTGATTCATAGACGACGTACAACCCTCCTCCTTGTCCGCCTGTGTTGTTACGTATGATGTTACCGCTGACGATCTGTGTGCCGAATCCAGTATAACCAACATCAATTCCACCTGCCCCGCCAGTGTTTTGTGCGAGATTGTTAGTCACAACGTTATTGACGATCTGTGCATTTATTGCACCAGCTCCCGGGATGCTCTGTATCAGTATTCCTCCGCCTCCCCGACCGCCTGAACAGATTCCAATGAAATTGCCATCAATAATATTCCCTTGAACAAGGGGCGAGCCCGCAAGAATAGCAATACCAGCTGCCTCACATGCATTATTACCGCTGATGGTATTATCTGTGATCGAGGGCGAGGGCGTCACACTTGCGAACTCTAATTTACTAACACTAATGCCGCCACCAAAGCCGGACGACTGATTTGCCGTCACAATGTTTCCGGTGATAGTTGGGGACGATCCCATGATATTGATTCCCCCCCCGGCACCAAGGAATCCGTTGGACGGAACTATTCGACCATTCTTCAAAGTAAAGCCTCGTAACACAGAGGCGGGGGACTCTCCTGAGTCAAATGTGGCCACAGACCCATTCCGGTTCCCATCGACGATAGTCAGTTGCGGGCCCGCCTCGCTGGTGACAGTTATTGCCTTCCCAAGAAAGTTGATGTTCTCTACATAGGTTCCCGGAGCCACCAAGACGGTGTCCCCATTGACAGATGCATTGATGGCCTGCTGAATAGTTGAGTAGTCCGTGGGCACTCTTCTTATGGTTGCCCGCGCTTCGATCCCGGTCGCAAGCAGGATAACTGTTAGAAATGAACTCGATAAGCAAACTCCTTTCATTTGTTCTCCCTTGAACTCAGACTTGCTTACGGACAAAACGTAAGCCTTCTCTGGGGCAATGTAAAGGCGTTTACTTTTGTCAGTGTGTCATTATATGAAATTATATGAAATGACAGGGAGAAGTGGATGACGGACCGTCACCGTTGCCCGCTGTCGAGTCCGAGCGGTGGCCTTGGGAGTCAAGGCGAAAAGGTACTCGATACCTAGTAAGCGAAGTACGGACCCAAAAAATGCGATCGATTGCTGCGGCTGCAAATCCTACGGAATAAAGGTGACTCGTACGGGATTTGAACCCGTGTTACCGCCGTGAAAGGGCGGTGTCCTAGGCCCCTAGACGAACGAGTCGAAACTCACGGAGCACGCATTACACTCAAAAGATCAAGCCGAAAGACAGTTGATATTAGAGGACGCGCCACGCCTTAGGCAAGAGGTTCATTGGTAGCGACAGAGGTTCGTTGGTTAGCGCTCAATCAAACTCTCGCTCGCCAGGACCGTGTGATACCCCCGAGATAGTCCTCAAGCTGGCAGGCTGCGTTACATCGCACCCACCGTCTCGCTTATCACCTCATAAGGATTATCTATTTGTCCGCGGAGGGAAACCGTGTTATCCAACTATAGCCTCAGCACAGAAAGTCTCAGGGTTCGTGTGAATTAAGAATGCGCGATAGAGCGACCAACTCAAGCAGGGCGTCAGCACGTAGCGAGCGGCTGTACGGCTACGTCGCGAGGCTTCAATCAGTGAAGCCCGAAACCGCGTGTGTCACATCGCACCTCCTTTCGAGTCGATCGCTACTCGGCGAGTTCGTCATCGTAAGCATTGTAAGCATTATTCTGCTCTGCGGCAGCGGGTGATGGTCGCGCATATCGTTTAGCGCACGGGCCACCATCCGAAACAAGGATGGTGGCCTTTTGAGTTTTAAAAGGAGATTCCGGTGGCAGCAATAGTTGAGAAGAACGAGATAGATGAAATCGAAGCCCGCGAAACGCCGCACGCGATGCGCGGCGCGCGGATACTCTGTGAAGCCCTGCTCAGGGAAGGTGTCGATACTATCTTCGGTTATCCGGGCGGAGCCGTGCTGCACATCTACGACGAGCTTCACAAGATGCGCGGCCAGCTCCATCACGTGCTGTGCCGCCACGAGCAGGGCGCCGTTCACATGGCCGAGGGGTACGCCAAAGCAACCGGCAAAGTCGGAGTAGCTCTGGTAACGTCGGGACCCGGCGCAACTAACGCTGTCACGGGCATCGCAAACGCTTTCATGGACTCGACTCCGTTGGTAGTCATATCGGGTCAGGTGCCAAGAAAGATGATCGGCACCGATGCCTTCCAGGAAGCGGACACCGTCGGCATCACTCGGCCGTGCACCAAGTACAACTATCTGGTCAAAGATGTCCGCGACCTGGCCGAGATCATCAAAGAAGCTTTCTACATCGCAAGCACCGGCCGTCCCGGTCCCGTGCTTGTCGATATACCCAAAGATGTGTCGGGCGAGTTGGCGCCGTTTATCTATCCTGATGGTGTCTCGCTACCCGGTTATCGCCCGAGCCTTCGCGGCAGTCTGCAGCAGGTGAAGCGCGCCGTTGAGAGAATTAGCGAGGCGCAGAGGCCCGTGCTCTACGTCGGCGGCGGAGTGATTCACTCCAACGGTTCGGAAGAGTTGTTGGAGCTTGCCGAGAAGCTTTCTCTGCCGGTTACCCCGACGTTGATGGGTCTCGGCTGCTTTCCGTCAGGCCATCGATTGAGCCTGGGCATGCTTGGGATGCACGGGACTTACTGGGCGAACATGGCGATCTCGGATTCGGACTTGATCATTGCGATCGGCGTTCGCTTCGACGATCGAGTGACCGGTGCGCTCGACAAGTTTGCTCCACACGCCGAGATCATTCACGTCGACATCGATCCCACTTCGGTCAGCAAGATCGTTCGGGCTCATATTCCAATCGTCGGCGACGCGAAGAGCGTCATTCAGCAGATGCTCGACGTGGTGCCCGAGCGAGCGTGCGAAACGAGCGAGCGAAGGCTTGCCGATTGGTGGGAGCAGATAGAAGAGTGGAAACAGCACGCGCCGCTCACCTACAAAAACTCGGATCAGGTGATCATGCCTCAATACCTGATCGAGGAGTTGTACCGGCTGACAAAAGGCGATGCGATTATCGCGACCGACGTAGGCCAGCACCAGATGTGGCTCGCTCAGTACTATCCGTTCAACGGTCCTAGACAGTCGCTCACATCAGGAGGGCTGGGGACGATGGGCTTCGGCTTTCCGGCCGCGCTCGGCGCGCAGATCGGCTTCCCGGATCGGCAGGTGATCGCCTTCGTCGGCGACGGCGGGTTTCAAATGACCGCCCAGGAACTCGCGACTGCCGTTCAGTACAAGACAAACATCAAGATTGTCGTGATGAATAACAACTATCTCGGAATGGTGCGCCAGTGGCAGGAGATCTTTTACGACGGCGCGTACTCGCACGTAAACATGCAATGGCTGCCCGATTTTGTAAAACTCGCCGAAGCCTACGGCGCGGTGGGTCTGAGGGCCACCCGGCCGGACCAGTTGCGGGGTGTGCTGCAACGTGGGCTTGCGACTCCCGGGGTGGTCGTGATGGACATCCTGGTTTCGGAAGAGGCGAGCGTCTATCCGATGGTGCCGGCGGGTGCGGGTTTAAAAGAGATGGTGCTCGGATGAGGCACACACTTTCGATCCTGGTCGAGAACCGGTTCGGCGAGTTGTCGCGCATAGTCGGTTTGTTCAGCGCGCGAGGCTACAACATCGAGAGCCTGACGGTCGCCGAGACGCTCGACCCGAAGATTTCGCGGATGACGCTTGTGACTACCGGCAATGACGAAACAATCAAGCAGATCACTCGTCAGCTTGATAAGCAGATCCGTGTGATTGAAGCCGTGGATATGACCGGCTTCTCCCACATTGAGCGCGAGATGGCGCTGATCAACGTGAGAGCTGAGGCCGGGCTCGCACGCCAGGAGGTATTAAGTCTTGTCGGCATCTTTCGCGCAAAAGTGGTCGATGTCTCGAGCGACGGCATCATCGTCGAGGCGACCGGCGATTGGGGCAAGGTAAGCGCGCTGATCGAACTGCTCAAGCCTCTCGGTATTCGCGAGATCGTGCGAACGGGAACGGTGGCGATCACCAGGCTCTCGGAGGGGAGCGCTTCTGATGTTGCCCGGGAGATCGATGAAGCTGAGCTGGCGGTATAGCGCGCCGGAGTACCGTAGACTGTCCAGTCCGCGGGTTCGCCATGGGGCAGCAACGCACGAGGCGAAAGAAACACGCCGCAGACTGACGGTCTACGGTTCATTTGCGGAGGAGATTTGATGAACGTTTACTACGACAAGGACGCCGATCTCACTCATCTCAAAGCGAGGAAGATCGCGGTGATCGGCTACGGATCGCAAGGATATGCCCACGCCAACAATCTGAAGGACTCGGGCTGCGATGTGATCGTCGGTCTCAGGGCTGACAGCCCTTCGCGTGAGAAAGCCGAAGCCGCCGGGCTTGTAGTTCAAGACACGGCCGAAGCTGCGTTCAACGGCGACGTAGTTATGATGCTGGTCCCCGATGAGCTCGCGCCAAAGATCTATCAACAGGAAATTGCGAACAATCTTCTTCCCGGCAACTACCTGGCTTTCGCTCACGGCTTCTCGATCCACTTCAAAAAGATCCTTCCTCCTGAAGAAGTGAACGTGTTCATGGTCGCGCCAAAAGCGCCGGGTCACCTGGAGCGCTACGAATACACACAGGGACGCGGCGTGCCGTGCCTGCTTGCTGTTCACCAGGACGCGACTGGCAACACACGGGAGGTCGGGCTTGCGTACGCGTCGGCGATCGGAGGCGGCCGCGCCGGAATAATAGAGACGACCTTCAGGGAAGAAACCGAGACCGATTTGTTCGGCGAGCAAGCCGTGTTGTGCGGGGGTCTGACTTCATTGATTCAAGCCGGATTCGAAACGCTTGTCGAAGCCGGATACTCGCCGGAGATGGCCTACTTCGAGTGCCTTCATGAAGTGAAACTGATAGTCGATCTGATCTACGAAGGCGGCATCGCGAACATGCGCTATTCGGTCTCGAACACAGCAGAGTATGGCGATTTAACGCGCGGCCCTCGAGTCATCGGCGGCCCGACTCGCGAAGCGATGAAGAGCTTGCTTGGGGACATTCAATCGGGTGCGTTCGCCGATGAGTGGATGGCCGAGCACGAGGCGGGCAAGACGAGATTCAAGGAGCTGGAGGCAAAAGGCCAGGCTCATCCGATTGAGGAAGTCGGCAAGCGATTACGCGGAATGATGCCGTGGCTGTCGGAGAAACGGCTGGTCGATAAGGCTAAGAATTGATGATTTTCTATTTTCTATTTTTTATTTTCTATTTGGACTATGTAGATACGACGGCTCCTGTTTCCAAATAGAAAACAGAAAATGGAAAATAAAAAATAGAAAATCGAAGGGGCAGTTATGGGGTTTTATGATTGGGACAAGATGACGCCCGAGAGTATCTCGGAACTCTACACGCGAAAGGTGGCTCTCGGAGACAACATCGTCGTAGCCAGGGTCGAGGTAATGCAGTGGGCGGTCACTCAACCACACACACACGAAAGCGAAGAGGTGATCATAGTACTGAAGGGTGAGTGGCGGTTTCATCTGCCTACCGGCGATGTGACGTTGCGCGCCAACCAGATGCTATCGATTCCGTCAGGTGTCGAGCACTCTTCTGAAGCGCTGGCGGACACAGTCGCGCTGGACATCTGCACGCCAACGCGCCTCGATTGGATAACCGGCGAGGATCGGCTTCTTCATCACGATCCCGATGAATGCTTGTGGGCGGTATGATATGCGAGTCTGGATCTACGACACGACGCTCAGAGACGGAACGCAGGGCGAAGGCGTTGCGTTCTCCGTCGAAGACAAGCTGACTATAGCGCGCAGGCTGGATGAGCTTGGCGTCGACTACATCGAAGGCGGATGGCCCGGCTCCAATGTCAAAGACGCTGAGTTCTTCGCGCGAGCGCGTTCGCTCAGTTTGAATCACGCTCGGCTGGCTGCCTTCGGGAGCACCTGCCATCCGCGCCACCGTGTCGAAGAAGATCCCAACCTCTCGGCTCTGTTAGAAGCCGAGACTCCGGTGGTGACTATCTTCGGCAAGACCTGGGACCTGCACGTCACCAAAGCGCTGCGAATCCCGCTGGAGAGGAACCTCGAACTAATCTCTGATTCGGTCTCCTACCTGAAATCGAAAGGCCGTGAGGTGATCTATGATGCGGAGCATTTCTTCGATGGCTTTCAGGCCGACGCGATCTATGCTCTCGAGACGCTGCTGGCCGCCGAGCGAGGCGGGGCGGACTGGATCGTGCTCTGCGATACAAACGGCGGGACGCTCACGAGCCGGCTCGCCGAAGTAATTCGCCAGGTAACCCAGTCGGTAAAGGCGCGGCTCGGTATTCATGCTCACAACGATTCGGACCTGGCGGTCGCAAACTCGATCGCAGCCGTGGAGTGGGGTGCGGAACAGGTTCAAGGCACTATCAACGGGTATGGTGAGCGCTGCGGTAATGCGAACCTGTGCTCGGTCATCCCGGCGCTCGAGTTGAAGCTCGCCAGGGAAACTATCGGCCGGGAGCACCTATCGACACTGACACAAGTCTCTCGCTATGTCGCCGAGCTTGCGAATCTGCCACATCCGAGTGACCTGCCGTTTGTCGGACGAAGCGCCTTCGCCCACAAGGGTGGAATCCACGTCAGCGCGGTGATGCGCGATCCGTCGACCTACGAGCACGTCGAACCCGAACTCACTGGGAACAGCCGCCGCGTGCTGGTGTCTGACCTTTCGGGCAAGAGTAACGTGCTGTACAAAGCGGCGGAGATGGGGATAGATGTTTCCGGCGGCCACGGCAACTTGCAACGCGTGGTCGACCGGATCAAGCAGCTCGAACACGACGGGTTTCAATTCGAAGCGGCCGACGGTTCATTCCGGCTTCTGCTCGAAGAAGCGATGGGTGGGTATCAGGAGTTCTTTAGTCTGGAGAGCTATAGGGTTACAACCCAGCGTGATGCTGGGGGCATGCTGAAGTCAGAAGCTACGGTGAGGGTTGCGCTGAATGATGAAATTCTGGAAGCGACTGCCGCAGGGTGCGGGCCGGTCCACGCGCTCGACCGCGCGCTCAGGCTGAGCTTGAGCCCGACGTTCGAGTGTCTCGGAGAGATTCAGTTGACCGACTACAAGGTTCGCGTGTTGGACGCAGACAAGGCGACCGCCGCGAAGGTGCGGGTGTTGATTCAAAGCCGCGACAATCAGGAAACCTGGAGCACAGTGGGCGTATCGGATAACGTCATTGAAGCGAGCTGGCAGGCGCTCGCCGATGCCGTGAACTACAAACTGCACCGGGCGCACAGCGCGGCTGAAACAGTAGAGGGCTCAGCCTTCGTTTAACCGCTGTGGAGGAGAAATATTGACGTTCGATCAAACGAATTGGGTGTGGATGAACGGCGAGGTAGTTCCGTGGGGCGGCGCAACCGTTCACGTCTCGGCTCATACGCTGCATTACGGGAGCGGCGTCTTTGAAGGCATGCGATGTTACGAAACTGAAGAGGGCCCCGCGGTCTTTCGAATGGACGCGCATCTTGAGCGCCTCTACTCGTCGGCGCAGGCCTACGGCATCCAGATTCCTTATTCGAAAGAGGAACTACAAGAAGCCGTCTGCGAAATGATTCGCTGCAATGGATTCACCAGTTGTTACGTGCGGCCCATCTGCTATCACGGCAGCGCGAACCTCGCCGTGCATCCTCGCAACTGTCCCGTCGAAGTCGTGATCCTAGCGTGGCCGTGGGGCGCTTATCTTGGTGAAGACAATATCGAGCGAGGCGTGCGAGTGACAGTCGCCTCGTGGACGAAGTTTCACTCGCGCATGCTGCCGACGACGGCAAAAGGCTGCGGCGGCTATCTGAACTCGATGCTTGCGGCTCGAGAGGCAGCCGCGGGCGGCTACGACGAAGCGCTGCTGCTCGACGAGAGCGGCAACATCGCCGAGGGATCAGGCGAAAACCTGTTCATAGTTCAAGGAGATCGTTTGTTGACCAACGACGAGCGCTCTTCTATTCTGCTCGGGATCACTCGCGACTCGGTCATTGGACTGGCGCGCGATTTGGGCTACGAAGTTGAAGTCGGGACGCTGAAGCTCGAAGATCTACTGTCGGCTGACGAGGCATTCTTCACTGGCACCGCGGTTGAGGTCACACCGATTCGCGAACTCGATGGAGGGTTGATAAGCGGGGGAAAACGCGGAGTTGTGACTGAGAGGATACAGCGGGCGTTCTTCGCGGCCACATCGGGTCGAGACAAGCGATACGCGGACTGGCTTCACGTGGTCGCGGCGCAGCCTGCGCAGATTGGAGTGTAGGGGCGATGGAGCTGATGCAACTCGAAATGCTCGTGGCGATGGTGGAAGAGGGAAGCTTTCGCAAAGCGGCCGACCGCGTTTTCCGCACTCAGCCCGCGCTGACGATGGCGATACGCAAGCTGGAACAGGAGCTTGGCGCGCCGCTGTTCGATCGATCGAACCGCAACGATTATGTCCTGACCGATTCGGGTGAGGTGCTTTACGAACACGCCAAGCGCTTGCTCAATCTGCGTGATGAAGGCCTCGCCGCGCTCGAACAACTCCACACCTTTCAGAGCGGCCGCATTCGCGTTGGCGCCAACGAGAGCACCAGTCTTTACCTGCTGCCTCAATTGATCCTCGAATTTCGCGAGCAATATCCGAAGATTAAGATCGAAGTCTCGCGCCAACTTTCGGCCAGGCTTCCGCACGAGCTTCACCAACGCAATCTGGATTTCGCCATCCTATCTTTTCTGCCCGATGAAACCGATCTCGAAGCGACGCCCATCATGCGGGATGAGCTTGCGTTCATAGTGAGCCCACGACATCGGCTCGCGGGTGGAGAGCGAGTTCACATCCGGGACCTCGGCGCAGAGTCCTTCGTCGGCCACAACGTTCGCTCCCCCGCCCGCGAGAAAGTGATCGAGACCTTTCGCAGGTTTCAAACCCCGCTCAACATTACGATCGAGATAACCACGATCGAGACGATAAAGCGGTTTGTGGCTATGAACCTGGGCGTAGCATTTGTTCCGTTGATGTGCGTGCGCGAAGAGTCTGAACGCGGCGAGCTGGTGGTCGTTCCGATCGAGGGCTTCCGGCACGAGCGAACGCTGTGGGCGGTGCGACGGCGCACAGACGCCCACTCTCACGCGGCGCAAGCGTTTATGCGTGTGATCGAGTCGATAAGCGAGAGGTTGCTAAGAAGCCAGCCGGCGCCGAACGGCGCCGCGGGTAAGCCGCTCGCCGATGCGGTGAACTAGGAGTCATGTGACCGATAACCGCAGAAGCAGAATTATCACTCAGGGAGTGCAACGCTCCCCCAACCGTGCGATGCTTCGCGCGGTTGGTTTCGGCGATAGTGATTTCAATAAGCCGATCATCGGTGTCGCGAACGGCTATAGCAATCTGACTCCGTGCAACGTGGGCCTCGGCGATTTGTCCGAACGAGCCATGGCGGCTCTCAGAGAAGCCGGCGCGATGCCGCAGGTCTTCGGGACGATCACCGTCAGCGACGGAATTTCGATGGGCACCGAGGGTATGAAGTACTCGCTGGTCTCGCGCGAAGTCATCGCCGATTCCATCGAAACCGTTTGCAACGCTCAGAGCATGGACGGGGTTCTGTGCGTCGGCGGATGCGACAAGAACATGCCGGGAGCGATGATCGCCATCGCGCGTTTGAACATCCCGGCGATCTTTGTCTACGGTGGAACCATCAAAGCAGGTCGTTACGACGGGCAGGACCTTACTGTCGTGAGTGCGTTCGAAGCGGTCGGCAGCTATAGCGCGAAAAAGATCAGCGAGCGCGAGTTGCTGGAGGTCGAGCGTCACGCCTGTCCCGGCGCCGGATCGTGTGGTGGAATGTACACGGCTAACACGATGTCTTCGGCGATTGAGGCGTTGGGCATGAGCTTGCCCTACTCTTCGACGATGGCAGCCGAGGACCTCGAGAAATCTGACAGCGCCGCCCAGTCCGCGGAGGTCCTGGCGGCAGCGGTGCGCAAACAGATTGTTCCGAGTGTCATCCTCACGCGCAAGGCTTTCGAAAACGCGATCGCCGTGGTGATGGCCGTGGGCGGTTCGACCAACGCGGTGCTGCACCTGCTGGCCATTGCGCACGCGGCTCGAGTGCCGTTGTCGCTCGACGACTTTGAAGCGATCCGAACGCGGGTGCCGGTGCTCTGCGATCTGAAGCCGTCGGGCAGATACGTAGCGACTGATCTTCATCAGGCGGGCGGCATCCCTCAGGTGATGAAGATGCTGCTGGTCAATGGATGCCTGCACGGTGACGCGCTGACGATCACCGGGGACACGATGGCTGAGGCGCTGAGCGATGTGCCGAGCGTGCCGGGCGATCAAGATGTGATACGCCGCTGGGGTGATCCGATGTATCCACAGGGACACCTGACGATTCTAAGAGGCAACCTGGCGACCGAAGGCGCAGTGGCAAAGATCACCGGCGTGAAGAGCAAAACGATCACCGGTCCGGCTCGCGTCTTCGAATCGGAGGAAGCTTGCCTTGAAGCGATTCTCGCGGGGCAGATCAAACCGGGGGACATAGTGGTCATCCGCTACGAAGGTCCAAAGGGCGGACCCGGGATGCGCGAGATGCTTGCGCCAACCTCAGCAATCATAGGCGCCGGTCTGGGGGATTCGGTCGCATTGATCACAGACGGGCGCTTTTCAGGCGGGACCTACGGCATGGTAGTCGGACACGTCTCGCCCGAGGCCGCAGTGGGCGGAGCTATCGCGCTGATTGAAGAGAACGATTCGATCACCATTGACGCGGACGCGCGGCTGCTCCAGCTCAATGTCTCTGACGGGGAGTTGTCGCGCCGCCGCGCGAGCTGGCGTCCACCCGTCCCGCGTTACACTCGAGGCGTTCTGGCAAAATACGCGGAGTTGGTTTCAAGCGGCAGCATCGGCGCGGTGACTGACAGCGACCTGAGTGTCGATTGAGCGAAGGGAGCCGCGCGGGCAATGAGTCCTGTGGTGCACGAGAGAAGATTTTAGACCTCATCAAGAAAGACTGTGGCGAGGCTGAATTTACAGCTAAGGACCGCTATTTCTTTGTCAATCCGCGTAAGGCTCGTGACGGGCTGCGTGTTCCTGGACAGCACGACGACGACGCCAACTTCTGCGCGGCAAACGGCGGCCGTGGAATTAGTAAGTCCCCCAGTACCGAGCGACCGGCGGGCAGGGAATCTGTTTACCGGTGCCGGGCCGAAATGGTATCAGTGGCGCAAAATACAGAAAGCTGTTGACAATGATTGTAACCCATGATTACACATCAGCGCGCCGCTTGTCCTCTCATTGGTGTAGTTCTACAAGCCCACGGTTGTAGACGAGGAGGTTCCGGTGTCAAACCCCACTATTCTCTCCGTCGCCAAAAAAAGAAGATTATCAGTTTTCTTAATGGCAATCTTGGTCATCACATTTGGGATAGTAAATCCGGCCGAAGCTTGCAATAGAGTATGGTGTGATGAGATGTCCGATGGCCAGAACCAATGGTACGCGGGAGTGTTTGGTAATTGGTATTGCGAACAAAACTTATCTTGCACGGGTGGGGAACGTGATCTGCATGCTGAGATTTGGACCGATAAGCCATGTTATCGATTGAACGCGGCTATAGGGCCAGTGTCGGGGTCAAGCTCTCAGTCCTTTTCATTGGTTGAAGTGCTAGATGCGGATCAATTCCAGACTTGCTTCCAACATTGGGAGACATACACTTGCGGCACCTACGATTGGGAAAACATTGATCCCATAAATGCCTGTGGAGGTTACTGCGCATGTTGGGACTGGCAGCCTATTGAATGTTGGGGCTCGGGATATGTCTATAGTATCCAGCGCTGCGAATGCGTACCTGGCCCGTCCCCGATCCTCGTCGATGTATTGGGGAATGGCTTCAATCTCACTGACGCTGCAGGTGGAGTATCCTTTGATCTTGACAATAACGGTCAATCGGAAAATCTTTCCTGGACAGCTGCCAACTCAGATGACGCTTGGCTTGCCTATGACCGCAATGGTAATGGGGTCATAGATAACGGCGCAGAGCTATTCGGCACCTTCACGCCTCAGCCTGCTTCAGCAGATCGGAATGGTTTCCTCGCGCTGGCTGTATATGATGAACCATTAAGAGGCGGGAATAATGACCGGCAAATAGATAATCGTGATGCTATCTTTTCGAGATTGCGCTTATGGCAGGATACTAACCATAATGGGGTGTCTGAACCTAATGAATTGCACACACTCCCGTCCCTTGGTGTAGCAGTAATAGACTTGAAATACAAAACGTCAAAATACACTGATCAATATGGCAATCAGTTTGGGTACCGGGCGAAAGTAAAAGATGTGTATGGTGCTCAACTCGGCAGGTGGGCATGGGATGTCTTCCTAGTAAAAGGTGACTAGGCTACAATGTGGAAACCTGTGTATCCCAGGAAAGGGGAAATAGACATGACTAGGGTAAAACTCCTCGAGGCATTGGCAGTGATTGTGATTACAGTTGGAGCTATTGCTCTCATTCCGCATAGCCAGGGGAAGAATATTGCGAGCTCCAAAGCTAAGTTAGAAGCAGTCGGCCTTGCTGAATACGGGCTGGAGATCATTGATCCAAAGAATCCTGCATTCAGTAGACTTATTGCGGCGGAAAGGAAATCCGGCACCGAAAGCCCCTTCTCAGTCTTTGTAGTTAATAACAACGAGCAAGCCATAGCTGCTTGCACCTTGAAATGGGAGATTTTACTGAGCGACGGACGAACCGTCACTCATCTGAATACCAAAATAGGACCCCTTGAGATAATTTCCGTCGGCGGTCGAGCAAATCTTGCAGAGGGTATAGCAGCAAAAGGCAATCTACGCTTTTCGCTGACAGACATCTCTAGTTCTGAAAACAAGGCTACGACAGGACCAATGTTTACAACCGGAGGGGGAGGCTCCAATGTAGCCGATCTACTGTCTGACAGCGTGAAAGTCATGGTGTCTATTGATGGAGTTCTATTTGTTGACGGCACTTATGCGGGACCTGACACTAAGAATTATTTCGAGCGAACTCGGGGGCAAATTGAGGCAAATAGAGAGCTGGCTACTGAAATCGCCGAATTAATAAAAGACGTAGCAAAGCCCGGAGCCCTAATGAATCATTTGGAAAAGGTTGCTAAGGCTAGGTCGAGCGAGGTACAAATTCCTCCTGGCGAAGACCCTCAATACTCCTTTGGGAAGTGGATGCAGAAAAGTAGCTACGCAAGACTCCTCTTGCTCTTAGGGAAAGAAAAGGGAGATCAGGCTGTTTTAGACCGTGTACAAGCTGAATTAAGTAAACCGCAGATCAAGTTGCGGAAGCTGAAACAAAGCTAAGCGCGTTCTGAGCTTTCGAGACCCTTCCTCTGGCCCATTGTGCTACTTTGCCCTGCTAATAATTGGCAAAATGGTGGTATTCAGCTTTTTGTCAGGTCCGTATTAAGGACATAGGTTTAGATTTCAGATTTCCCTAACAGGCAAGGGTTTTGATTCCCGCAATCTGCATAAACACATTCTGGCCGGAGGTGGTAGCGACGAAAAGGGAAACAGCCCAAAAAAGAAAGCTCCGAGCGTCGCAAACCGCACGCTTGAATGTACCATCGAGATCAACAAACTCACCTCGTAAAAACCTGCGGTTGCTTGCGTCGGATGCAAGATAACAATCGCCCTCTTTAGTTCCCGAACAGAATCGCTTGCCAAACAAAGCCAAGGTTGTAGAATTCGGTCGTCTCGTGATCTCTCCAACATCGATAGGAACTCAACGCGGAGATGAAGTATGCGATTTACTCGATTCGTTCAATGCTGCGTGTCAGTTGGTTTATTGTTCACACCGGCGCTAATCTACGGCCAAACGTTGACGTTGGAGGAACCAGCGCGAGTGGCGAATCCTCGGCCAGAAGCGCCAACTACGCAACAACCGAAGCTCTCGCCAGGAGCGGAAGAAGTGTCAAGCGAGATCGGTGTTACTCCACTCATCGAGCGGCTATACCGGTTGCCCGAGCGCGGCGTCGGCGGCACGATGAGTCTTGAAGCCCTCTCGCTGAGGCAGGAGATTACCGAAGCGGTGGTCGGCGCTTCACTCGAAGTGGACGGCGTCATCGCGGAGATCGATAGCGAACTGGCGCAGATCAACGCGATTCGCACCGACCTCGAGGCGCGGCGGGATCACGCAATCAACCTCAACACCATTGCCAATATTGTCGCGAGCGGAGTTACCGGTGTAGTTGGCACCGCGCTCCAATTCAAAAACAGTACGGCGAATCTCGGCAATGGAATAGGGGTCGCCGGCGCGGGCATCTCAACACTGCTTTCTCTGATCGGCCTGCGTCAGCAGCGCGGAGGGCACAAAGCGCTTGGCGTCGCTCCGAACCTGCTTGCCAGGCTCTTCGACAAGAAACCGGAATTCCACAGCGATTACCCGGCAGAAGTCTGGACCTATTTGAATGCGGTCCCGCCCGCTGAATCCGGAAAAGAGACGCGGAGAGCGCAGTTGATAAAACGCTGGACTGAGCTCGGCCGGATTGAGTCCATCGACACGCCAAAGGGGCAGCGCAAAATCGAACTGCTGACCAGCAGCATCTCACAGCAGCGCTCATTGACTATCGATGTGCTCGATGACCGTGGAGCGATGCTCGCCGATGTTCGCGCGCAGGTTTCATTGATAAAGCGCGACCTGAGCAAGCTGATGCTCGCGCTGAGGTCACGCGAGACAGAGGAGAAGAAATAGATGGAAACGTCAAAAGAAATCACCGCAGAGAGCAAGACCAGCGGCCGGCTTAATAATCTGGTCGCGATCAGCGTCGCCCTGCTCGCCGCATTCATGGCCGTGACCAAGGTGAAAGACGACAATATCGTACAGGCGATGCTCCAGGCCAAATCCGACGCCGTAGACACCTGGGGTGAATATCAGGCAAAGAAGATCAAGCACCATCTTGTGGAACTCGGGCGCGATCAGATGCTGGCCTTGCGTGTGGGCGCCGCGGCCCAGAGCACGGCGGAGATTGAGACTCAAGCGCAGCACTACCAGACCGAGATCGCTCGCTATGAAGAGGAGGAAGCCGCATTACAGAAGAAGGCGCGTGCGTTTGAAGCTCAGTATGATGCACTGAATTACAAGGATGATCAGTTCGATCTCTCCGATGCCGCGCTTTCAGTTTGCCTCGCGATGCTCGCAGTCGTGGCGCTCACGCGCAAACAGTGGTTGCTGTGGGTTTCATGGCTGATCGCGGCGGCCGGCGTGGTGATGGGAGTGGCCGGATTGGTGGGTCTCAGGCTGCATCCGGATTGGCTGACCAAGCTGCTGTCGTAGTGTGCGCACTGGGGTTGCTAAGATTACCTGGTCCTACGAGTCGGCTTGCGGCTGCTTGAACTCGTATTTGCTTCATCAAAGATCACCGGCGTGAAGAGCAAGCGCATAAGCGGTCCGGCTCGCGTCTTCGAATCGGCGGAAGCTAGGCCTGAAGCAATTCTCGCGGGGCAAATCAAACCGAATCTCGCTGAAAGCTATGCTGAAGCATAGACATTGATCCGGTTATGAATATGCTATTTGCCGATGCTCAGACGGCTCAATATCAGGTTCGAATGGTATAAGGATTCCACCTATTGTGGATGAATACCTACTGTGGCATGATTATTGCGCTGCGGGCGTCTGGTATCCGAACGGGGTAGAGAAGGGGGTTGGTAATGTAGGCACAGGTATATGTCAGCGCGAAGCTGATTTCCCCCCCGCTCCGCCAAGTGTCACGGGGCGGAAAGGAGACGCTCAAATGACCGATGAGAGCAACAGAGTCACGGGCAAGGGCGCACAAGAGGAGCTGCAAGATTCAGAAACTCGCTACCGTCGTCTCTTTGAAGCAGCACGAGATGGGATACTTCTTCTCAATGCAGCGACCGGCAAAATCACCGACGTGAATCCATTCATGATGGAGTTGTTGGGCTACTCGCGGGCAGAATTCCTCGGGAAAGACCTCTCGGAAATCGGTCTTTTCAAGGATCAGGAAGCGAGCAAGGCCGCGTTTCTAGAGTTGCAGGAGAAAGGCTACATCCGTTACGAAGATTTACCATTGGAAACCAAAGAGGGCGTGCGCTGCGAAGTGGAGTTTGTCAGCAACGTTTATCAGGAAGCCGGCCAACAAGTCATTCAATGCAACGTCCGCGATATCACCGTGCGCAAGCGAGCAGAAGAAGTGCAGCGGGAATCGGAAGAGCGCTTTCATGTGCTGGTCGAGGGCGTCAAAGATTATGCCGTTTTCATGCTCGACGATGAGGGACGCGCCACAAGCTGGAACACGGGAGTGGAGCGTATTCTAGGCTATGATGAAGCGGAGTTCATAGGGCGACATTTCTCCTGCATTTTTACGCCCGAAGACATCGCGACCGGCGAGCCCGAAAAAAAACTACAGACAGCGGAAGCCGAAGGTCAGGCCGACCAGGAACGCTGGCACGTCCGCAAAGATGGCACGCGCTTCTGGGCTACTGGCGCCGTCACGCCCATCCAGGACGAGATGAAGCGACTGGACGGCTTCGCAATAGTGATGCACGACAATACCGAGCGCCGAATGGCCGAGGAGCGCTCCGCGCACGATGCGGCCCACGACAATCTCACTGGCCTGCCAAACCGTGCCTTTTTCATCGACCATTTGAAACGAGCAATCGCTCGTTCCAAACGGCACCCAGACTACAGGTTCGCGGTGCTTTTCCTCGATCTCGATCGATTCAAAAACATTAACGACAGTCTCGGACACGTCATCGCCGATCAACTGCTCGTCGAGATCGGGCGCAAGCTCGAGGCGGCTCTGCGCCCTGAAGACATGGTCGCACGATTTGGCGGCGACGAGTTTGTCATCCTCCTGGATGACATCAAAGAGTTCAGGGATGCGACGCGCGTCGCCAACCGCATACACGTGGAACTCGCGAGCCCTTTCAACATCGGCGGGAACGAAGTGTTCACCACGACAAGCATCGGGATCGCCCTCAGCGTACATGGCTACGACAAACCCGAGGACTGCCTGCGCGATGCTGACACGGCAATGTACCGTGCTAAGGCACTCGGAAAGGCGCGGCATGAAATATTTGATAAAAGCATGCACGACCGCGCCGTGACGCTTCTCGATCTGGAAACGGATTTGCGGCGGGCCCTCGAGCGCAAAGAGTTTCTGGTTCACTATCAGCCCATTGTAGCCCTGGAGACCGGCAGAATATCAGGTTTTGAAGCTCTCTTACGTTGGCAGCACCCGGCGCGCGGCCTTGTTTTCCCGACAGAATTTATCCCGGTGGCGGAAGAGACCGGACTGATTGTTCCTATTGGGCAATGGATACTTGATGAGGCCTGCCGCCAGACACGTCTCTGGCAGGAACAACTTGGCGCTCATAAGCCGTTGGCGATCAGCGTCAATCTGAGCAGTAAACAGTTCTTGCAGCCTGATTTGGTCGACCGGATCAACGAGAGTCTACTGAAGACCGACTTTGATCCTCGCAGTTTGAAGCTGGAGATTACGGAAAGTGTGGTTATGGAGAATGCAGGGGAGGCGACCGGCAGGATCGGACAACTGAGAGACCTGGGAGTGGAGCTTTACATGGATGATTTCGGCACCGGTTATTCCTCATTAAGCTATCTACATCGCTTTCCCGTCGATACGCTGAAGATTGACCGCTCCTTCATCAGCGGCCTGGGCGCGCGAGATGAGGACTCGGAGATCGTCCGGACGATCGTGGAGCTAGCCCACAATCTGCATATGGAGGTAGTCGCTGAAGGAGTTGAAACCGAGGAGCAAGTGAGCTATCTCAAAGCCCTGCAATGCGAATACGGGCAGGGATATTATTTCTCAAGACCACTGGATGCCGAATCAGCGAAGGGGTTGATCACTCACTAGCGTACTGTCAACTCAGGCGTCGAAGCCCGGCGCGGTTCCGGTTGCCGCCGTCAATGTACGCGGCGACCGCTGCGACACTGCGCGAAATGCCAAGCGCGCAATGAACGTACACACCACCACGACCGGCGTGCTTCACGATGAACGCGACCGCGGCGTCGAGCTGCTCTCGCGAAGGGGATGTCAAATCAAGTACTGGTACGTTCAGGTACTCGATCCCCAGAAACGCTTGCGTCTCGGCGTGCTCCGCTGTGAGGTCGAGCACGCCCGTCACGCCCATCGACCGCACCGCCCGCGTCTCACGCTTTGTAAGCACCCTGCCACAGTACACCCCCGGCGCGGCCTCGACCCACGGCTCGCTGCGGCGTCTGTAAATCAATAAACGAACGTACGTGCCACACAAGTACGGCCCGAGCACGACGCGCGTGCTGATCGGAAGGCTTCCACCCGACTTTCGGAAAACAGACGAGTTCCCCCGCACATACGCGATCGCGATGAGCGCGAGCGACGCCGCCGGCCATACCAGCAGCCAGAACCAGGAGCCCAGCGCGATCGCCATGATTCCAAGCACCGCCGAGCCCACCGCGAAAAGCCTCGCGAGGCGGAAGTTCGCCGACGCTGAACGTACAAGCACGTGCTCGGGCCACCCAGGAAACGCAAACATGCAGATTTGGCCGAGCATCGCGCCGGTCACCACGTCGAGCAAGTGATGCTTCCAGGTGAAGAGTGGAGACGCGATGATCAGCGTGAACCACAAATGCACAAACCACCGAAGCGAGGCGTGGTTTTTCAGTGGCGTGTGCCTGGCATACACCGGCCAGAGCAACGACGCCAGCGCGACGTGCAGCGAAGGAACCAGATTGTGTGGTTCGTCGAAGGACCACAGCAACCAGAACAACGAACCGGCCCATCCGCTCACCTCGGGACGCGGATAGCCCGCGGTCAGCGGAAACACAAGAAACGCCAAGCCCGCGACGATAATCGCCGCACCAATCCGCCGCGCGTGCGCACGCAGTTCAATTCTGTCCGCGCACAGCAAAAAGGACGCTACGAAAAACAGGTCAATGCTCATGTACGGTACGATGAGAGGCGGCACGAACGGGATTCGCAGCTCCCACGCGAAGAAGCACCTGCCGAGGTCCGTCCTTCGCGACGCGAGGGCGTTGCACTCTCCGTAGACGAATATGAACAGCAGCGACAGCGCCGTCGAAGACAAGATTGCCTCTGCCCACGGCCGGCGCGCATCAGTCAGCTGGCGGCTTCCGGCGTCCCGGGAAGACGCCCGATATGGCCGCGTTCGGACTGCGATGCTATCGGCCATCGGGGCGCCTCTTCGCGATCGAAACCGTGAAGATTCCCCTGCCACCGACTTCCGTCCGAATTTTCTCGAAGCCGGCTTCCCGCACGAGTTCGTCGAGTTCGCGTTGGGTTCGACGCCGCATCACCCACGGCTTGCCGTCGCGATTCGTCAACACTCGCGCGATCATCTCGATCTGGGGGTGCCACGGCTGTCCCGTGTAAATGAGATACCCGTTTTTCTCGATCGCGTCCGCGATTCCTTCCAGACAGTTCCGCACGGGGACGTTGGCGGGGAACAGCTCGAATAGTCCTGAGACGATCGCGATGTTCGGCCGCGGGTCGAGCGACGCATACGAGACGCGGTCAAAGGCGTCCGCTTGCTCGAAGGTAATGCCCTTCAGTCCGAGCCGCGCCGCGAGTGTGCGGCCCGCCTCGACGTTCGCCTGCGAGTAGTCACGAAGTAGTGCGGTCACGTTTCTGTCAGCGAACGCCGCAAGCGTGTCGAGAACATATCGACCTTGTCCGGTAGCAACGTCGAAGATGCGCACCGGAGCACCCGTTTCGCTCACGCGCTCGATGGCTTCGCCGAGAAGCTTCTCCACGTTCGATTTGCGTTGCCGAATGGCTGCCCATGCGACGTTGTTCAGGTAGAACCGATCGATGATCCTCCCGACCAGCAACGCGCCACGCGCGTGGTTTTCGTAGACGTAGTCAAGCGAGCTTCCCGAGTCGAACCCGGCTCGCCACCCGAGGCGAATGCCGTTGCTGAGTCGCCCGTACGTCTTCAAGAAAGCACGCTGGGCGGCGAACCAAACGCGCTTTGCCGAGAAGCGCGGCAACGGGCCGCGCAGCCGTTCGTATTCAGCGCGGGTATATGTCTCGTCATCCGTGTCGCACGGGATGTCCCCACGGGCGAACGCGCCCCGAACGAAGACCCTGATATCGTTGAGAACAGCGCGCCGGTCCTTCTCGTGAAGTATGTCGTGGTGCATTTCGTCGAAGACTCGCATTCGCTTTACGTTTGTGCCGAGCCGGTCAAAAAATTCGCGTTGGGCCGCGAGATCCACGACCCAGTCGGAACCGCCAGCAAGCACAAGCGCCGGTGTGTTTATTGCGCCCGCGTCGGCGATGAGACGCGTCGCGGTATCGTGCAATCCGAGCAAGACGTTCACGGCGATCGTGCGAGAGATGAGCGGGTCCTCGTCGTATCGGCGCGCCTGTTCTTCATCGTGTGTGAGCAATCGTCCTTTGACGTAGCTGGACACGAACATAGGTCTTCGCCGAAAGAGAAATCGCGCCACGCGCAACGCGGTCCGCGCAAACGGCACGTAGAGCTTCACGCGCAGCGCTGGCGTCACAAGCACCATCGCGCGTACGGGCGGCGCGTAGTCGTGGACCCACGCCGCGACCGTAACCGCGCCCACGCTGTGGCCAAGCACAACCATGTCTTCGAGCCGCATCCCGTGCGTCTCGGAAATGTGACGAATGAAATCGTCCGCGTCCCTCGTGAGACGGCCAAAGCTCGGCGCGTAACCGCGCGGCCCGCCGGAGCGACCGTGGCCGCGCGCATCCCACGCGAAGACCGCGACGTCGCGCAGACGAAGTTCGTGCACGACATCTTCCAACCGGCCCGAATGCTCGTGGCCCCGGTGAAAGATGACGAGCGCTTTTCGCGTGGGCTCGTGTGGAAGCCACGCGCGGTAAAACAGGCCCGTGCCGTCGGCGAGTGTCATTGAATGCTCGGTCGGTGTGATTTCAGAAATCGCGTCGATGTGTGTCAGTACGTTGATCATTGATAGGCTTCCTGTGAGATAGGCCGCGCTGTTTGCGGCCGGGTTTTGCAGGCGAGCGCGAGTACCGCGCCGCGAAGATCTGCGCAGATATGCAACGCGCCCAGGTCGGTGCGCTCGACCTGCTCGTATGTGCGTGGCTCGCCGATCACGAGGCGGACGCGTGCGGGACGGGGGATTAACGCGCCTTTGGGCCACGCCCTGAGTGTACCGTCCAGGTAGCACGGCACCACCGGACACGAAGTGCCGGCGAGCAGCAAACCAACGCCCCGTCTGAACATGCCGACGCGGCCGTCAATCGAGCGCGTGCCCTCGGGAAACATCACGAGAACGTTGCCTCGCTCCTCGAGCATTCGTTGGCAGAGCTTCAATGCCTGCAGACCTGTCGCGTCGCGGTCCAACAACATCACGTTCGCAATGATCGCCGTGAGCCCGAGGCGCAGGCTGTTCGCGCAGAAGTAGTCGCGAGCCGCAAGCGGATAGGCGCGATGCAGCGACCGCAGCGGCAGCGCGGACAGGAGCGATACTGCGTCGAGGTGGCTCGCGTGGTTCGCCACGAGTGCAAATGAGCCGTCGCGAGGAAGATGTTCGCGTCCGACGATGTCGAAGCGGTTGTAGGTTCTCAACGCCGCGCGGATCGCCACAGCTGCTGTGACGCGCGCCGCGTAGACGAGCGGGTCGGGCTCCCGCGGACACTCCTTGAGTCGATCGAAGAAGGAGAGCCCGCTATCTTTCGCGGTCTCGTAGTGCCAATTGGTGTTTATCATGACACCTCAATCACAGTCCGTGAGCGTACCGCGCCAAGTGGAAGAACAGCGGCGCGGTGTAAAGCAGACTGTCGATGCGGTCGAGCACGCCGCCGTGACCGCGGATGAGCGTGCCCATGTCCTTCACCCCGATGTCCCGCTTGATGACACTGATCGAGAGATCGCCAAGGTGCCCGCCGACGCCGACGATCAGGCCTGCAAGAACACATTCGAGCGCCGAGAAGTCCGGCAGCGCGAAGCGCACTGCAAGCGGGAACAGGGCCGAGATCAGCACTGCGCCGAGCGCACCTTCGCGCGTTTTCCAGGGGCTCACGTTCGTGCATAGCGGCCGGCGGCCAAAGAGCTTCCCGCAGGTGAACGCGGCCACATCGTTGAGTTCGACAGCGAAAAGGAGGTAGAGCAGATAGCCATACGCATTGCGTGTGTTGGCTAGAAACGCGAGATGGCCGAACATCCACCCGATGTAGAGAAACCCGAAGAGCGCAAGTGAGATCGCCTTGAGCTGGCCCTCCGGCCGGTTTCGCAGGATCGAGGCGAGCACGAGCGCCGCGCTCACGAAAACGGGCACGGTCATGAAGAGTCCGTACAAGCCGAGCGCGCCCGTTGCCGGGTCACGCGCGAGCGCGACCGCCGCGATCCCCACGATTCCCGCGAGGCCTATGAACGTCATCGTAAGATCATGATGAAGACCCGTCGCGCGCGCATACTCCCTGAATGCGGCGACGGCAATGATCGCGAAGAAACAGATCGCCACCGCTCGGCCGGCAAAGAGACTCACGCCAATGGTTGGAACCATTACCATCCAACCCCGGTACGAGTGGTCAGGAGAGCAAAGATGCGAAAGACCTCACTTGCGAGAGCTGCCGACGGTGACATCGCGACCTCCCTGACGTGAAACGATCAGTGTGCGACCAGATAAACAAGGTTTGGAACGCGGTCTTTGATGTGATGAATGCTCGGCACGTTGCTCCTCGGCGCCGAGACTGCCTCGGCCCTGCTCAGAAGGCTACACGTGTTGAGCGACCGTGACGTGTGGGGTTGTGACAGTTCTAGGAGTGTCACAACAAGTCTTTCTGGGCCGATATCTGGCTAACCATTTCAGTGACTGGCGAGCTCTTCGCGGGCTGACTTGACGATTTCAATGAATTGTTTCGCGCGCGCAGAAATCACTTTGTCTTCGCCGCTGCGGAGTGCGGCCGTGTCCACGAGGTCAGCTCCAACTCCGAGCGCTGCCGCCCCGGCCTTGATGAAGTCAGCGGCAGTCTTTAGGGATACTCCTCCCGTCGGAACTAACTCGACTTGAGGCAGAGGCGCCTTTAACGCCTTTATGTAGCTGGCCCCGCCTACCGCGTTTGCGGGAAACACTTTTACGAAGTCGGCGCCTGCTTTCCAGGCGGTTACGACTTCGCTCGGCGTCATCGCGCCGGGCATAACCGGTATGCTGTAGCGGCGGCAACACGAGATCGTATCGAGATCCAGCGCCGGGCTCACGATGAACTGCGCGCCGGCGAGGATGCAGGCCCGCGCCGTCTCCGCGTCGAGCACCGTGCCCGCGCCGACGATCGCATCCTCTCCGAAGCGTCGAGCAACCTCCTCGATGACACGAATCGCGCCCGGCACGGTCATAGTGATCTCGAGCACCGATATGCCGCCTTCCTTGATGGCGTCGATTGCTCGCATAGCGATATCGGCAGATTCGGCTCGGACGACTGGAATCAAACCGGTCTCAATGATTCGGGTTATTGTTTCTGACTTGTTCATTTTGATATAGGTCCTATAGGTCCAATAGGTCCTATATTATTAATTCGGGGTTGTCATATCAACAGCTTTGGGATAGAGAAGGGGTCTATGGGTTACGATCTTCTGGAGTTGGGCGGCAAGGTTGCGGTGGTCGTAGGCGGCACGTCGGGGATTGGCCGGGCGATCGGCCACGGTTTGGCTGAAGCCGGGGCCGAGGTCGTTCCGACCTCACGCCGAATTGATCAGGTCGAAGCCGCGGCCACCGAGATCGAGCAGCGGGGCCGGAGGACTATACGCGTTACCTCGGACGTCTCGGACCGAGCGTCCCTCGAGCGCCTGCTTAGCGAGAGCATCGCCGCGTTTGGAAAGGTTGACATCCTGATCAATTGCGCGGGCCGAACCAAACGCGCGCCGACATTGGATTTCCTCGAAGAAGATTGGAACGCAATCATCGATACGAACTTGTCCGGAACTCTGCGGTCGTGCCAGGTGTTTGGCCGGCACATGCTCGAGCGGGGCTACGGACGCATCGTCAACATTGCATCGCTGTCCACTTTTGTGGCGCTATACGAGGTGGCGGCGTACTCGGCAAGCAAGGCGGCAGTGGCTTCGCTCACAAAGTCGCTGGCGATCGAATGGGCCTCGCGGGGTATCTGCGTCAATGCAATTGCGCCGGGGGTCTTTCGTACTCCGCTCAACGAGAAGCTGTTGGACGAGTCCGAGCGCGGGCGCGAGTTTCTGTTGCGGACGCCTATGAAGCGATTCGGCAAAGTAGAGGAACTGGCCGGCGCGGCTGTTTTTCTCGCTTCCGATGCCGCCAGCTTTGTCACCGGTGAGATACTGGTCGTCGACAGGCTTGCTCGCAAGCGGAGTAAACCAGTAGCCCCGCGCAGAAGCCACAAACGAGACTATCTACTGGACGATGACTGAAAAACTGTCATACAAGTACGTCCGCTATCTCTGGGAGGACGAGGTAGCCGGTAACCTCTCGGGGCTGGATCGCCTCGTCTACCGTTCCAATAAGCTTGGCGAAGACCTGACGCTCACTAACACAGGCGGCGGCAACACTTCGTCCAAGCTGATGGAGCGTGATCCGCTGACCGGTTCAGACGTCGAGGTGCTGTGGGTGAAAGGGTCGGGCGGCGACCTGAGGACCGCAACCCGCGATGGGTTCGCTTCGCTCTATCTGGACAAAGTGCGAGCGATGAAGCCGCTCTACCTGAACAACCCGGACCGCGGGCCAAAGACCCGAGTCGAAGACGATATGTACGCTATGTACAACCACTGCGTCTTCAATCTAAACCCGCGCGCCTGCTCGATCGATACGCCCCTTCACACGTTCGTTCCATTCGCACACGTCGATCACCTTCATCCCAACGCGGTCATAGCTATTGCCGCGTCCGTCAATCAAGAACACCTTTGCAGGGAGGTTTACGGGAACGAGGTGATCTACGTGCCCTGGCAGCGTCCGGGCTTCGACATGGGTCTGATGATCGAATCTCTGATAAAGGATAACCCGCAAGCTAAAGGCGTGTTGCTCGGGCATCACGGCATGAGTTCGTGGAGTAATGCGGACAAGACGTGCTACGAGACTGCGCTTGAAATCATCGATCGCGCCGCCGCGTTCATCGATGCGCGTGATCGCGGCGTCGAAACCTTTGGAGGACCCAGACACCGTGGTCTCGACGAGGAAGAGCGGCGACGTCTCCTGGTCGAGATACTTCCCTGGCTCCGAGGCCGGCTGTCAGCGGGCAAGCGCTGCGTCGCGACTGTGCAGAATGATAACGAGACGCTCCGGTTCGTGAACAGCGTGGACGGGCCGCGATTGGCTGAGCTTGGAACGTCGTGCCCGGATCATTTCCTGCGCACAAAGATTAAACCGCTGTTCGTCGATTGGCATCCAGACACGGGCGGCGTCGAGGCGCTTAAGACCACGCTCACCGAAGCGCTGTCTGCATATCGCGACGACTACGCCGGTTACTACATTCGCTGCAAGAGGCCCGACTCGCCGCCGATGCGCGACTCGAATCCAACGGTGGTCCTGATACCCGGGCTCGGAATGATCGCCTGGGGAAAGAACAAGAGCGAGTCGCGCGTTACAGCCGAGTTCTACAACTGCGCGATTCAGGTTATGCGCGGCGCGGAAGCGATCGACCGGTATGAAGCGATGGATGAACAAGAGGCATTTGACATCGAGTATTGGCCGCTTGAAGACGCGAAGCTCAAGCGGTTGCCTCCGGAGAGGGAGCTTGACCGCCAGATCATCGCAGTCGTCGGAGCAGGAAGCGGAATCGGAAAGGCCACCGTTCACCGGCTCGTAAAGGAAGGCGCGCAAGCAGTGTGTGTGGATGTCGACGAAGCCGCCGCGAAGGCTACGGCGGAAGAGATCATCGCAGAATATGGCGAGGGAATCGGCGTAGCGGGCTCCGGAATCAGCAACTGCGGGCCTGCCGTCGGGCTGACTTGCGACATCACCAATCGCGAGAGCGTTGCCGGGATGCTCGGAGACGCCATGCTCGCGTATGGAGGATTGGATGCGGTTGTGGTGACCGCGGGAATATTCGTTCCGCCCGACCCGGAGGGCCGCGTCGAGGACTCTGAATGGGCGCGGACATTCGCGATCAACGTAACCGGCGCTTATGTTGTAGCCGATGAAGCATTCAAGATTTTCAAGCGCCAGGGATTACCTGCAAGCATTGTGATCACCACCAGCGCGAACGCCGTTGTCGTCAAGAAAGGCAGCGTAGCTTATGATACCAGCAAGGCTGCCGCAAACCATCTCGTTCGTGAGCTGGCCGTCGAGATGGCTCCGCTTGTGCGAGTAAACGCCGTGGCTCCGGCGACCGTCGTCAAGGGCAGCGCCATGTTTCCTCGCGAGCGCGTGATCGCGTCGCTGACGAAATACGACATTGATTTCAACGAAGAGGAATCGACTGATGCGCTGCGAGACAAACTCGGGGCCTTCTACGCCAGGCGGTCGCTCACTCAAACGGCGATCGAGCCCGAGGACCAGGCTGAAGCAATCTTCCTGCTGGTCTCACAGCGTCTGTCGAAGACTACGGGTCACGTGATTCCGGTAGACGGCGGGCTGCGGGATGGGTTCCTTCGGTGAGGAAGAATTCATTTTCCATTTTCCATTTTCCATTTTCCATTTGTCATTGCGCTCCGATCGATCAAATGGAAAATGGAAAATGGAAATGAACGGGAGAAACCATGGGTACTCGTTTTGTGATTGATGACGGGTTTATCGCTGAACAGAACGGCAAATCGCGAAGGTGGCTCGAAGAAGACTACGATCATCTCGCTCGCGTGTTGCGGCGCAGGAACGTCGACATCGAGGGGCTGGTGGCCAGATCTCAAGCCTTCTGCGTAGCCGTTCCGTCGTGGGGAGTTGGAACGGGCGGGACTCGCTTTTCACGGTTCCCGGGTCCGGGCGAGCCGCGCGATATCTACGAGAAGCTCGAAGACTGCGGCACGATCTTCAAGCTCGTGCGCTCGACTCCCGCGGTGTCCCTGCACATTCCATGGGACAAGCCTGATGACCCGGGCGATCTCCGCGAGTTTGCGCGTGCGCGCGGCTTGCAGTTCGATGCGATGAACTCGAACACGTTTCAGGATCAGCCGGGCCAGAAGCTCTCGTACAAGTTTGGGAGTCTCACTCATCCCGACCCGGCGGTGAGGCGGCAGGCCATCGATCACAACATCGAGTGCATAGAGATCGGCAAAGTCCTCGGCTCGAAGGCGCACACCGTGTGGATCGGCGACGGCGGGAACTTCCCGGGTCAGCTGCACTTTCGCCGCGCGCTGGAAAGATACCTCGAAAGCGCGAGCGAGATTTACAACGCGCTCCCCGATGACTGGCGCGTTTTCCTCGAGCACAAGCTGTACGAGCCTGCGTTCTACTCGACCGTGATCAATGACTGGGGAACGAGTTACTACTGCGCGAGCGAGCTTGGGCCGAAGGCGTTTTGTCTGGTGGATCTCGGGCATCACGCTCCCAACGTTAACATTGAGATGATCGTGTCGCGATTGATTCAGTTCGGCAAGCTTGCCGGGTTTCATTTCAACGACAGCAAGTACGGCGACGACGATCTGGATGCGGGCTCGATCAAGCCGTTTCAGCTTTTCTTGATCTTTAACGAACTGGTCGACGCCGAACTCGGCAATGTTCCCAACTTCAGCCCGGCGTACATGCTCGATCAGTCGCACAATGTGACCGATCCGATCGAATCTTTGATGGTGAGCGCGGTCGAGCTCACGCGAGCTTATGTCCAGGCCCACCTGGTTGACCGCGAGGCGCTGACCGGGGCTCAGGAGAAATGCGACGCGTTGATGGCTTTGACCATTTTGAAGCAGGCGTTCACGACCGACGTAGCGCCGATTCTTGCTATGGCGCGCGAGCGAGCGGGCGGCGCGATTGATCCGATAGCAACTTATAGGGCAAGTGGATATCGGCTGCGCAAGGCCGAAGAGCGCCCCGCGCAGGCGAGCATCGCGGCTGGTATTGTCTAAGTGGTAAGCGTGTGATCATCATTGTTTATGCCAAATATGCCAAATAACAAGAAAGCACAAACCATTGCTTGCAATGTCTGTGGCCGCCGCGGGGCTCAAACAAAGTACATGACGCGGACTTACGGCAAAGGTCCCAACCTGCTGGTGATCGAGAATGTGCCCGTGGTCGTTTGCTCGAGTTGCGGTGAAAGCTATTTGATTGCTGAGACCCTGCACGAGATCGAGCGGATCAAGCTGCATCGGCGCAGCTTGGCCAAGCCGCGGAGTATAGCTGTGGCGAGTTTCATCTGATACGAGGACGCAACTCAGAGGAATGAACAGTCATGTACGGATACCAATGTGAGTTCTGTGAGGGAACGGTCCGGCCGAAGAATGTTAAGCGTCAAGCATTCAAACACAAGAGCGGCTTCATAATACTGGAAGACGTCACGATTGGAGTATGCGATGAATGCGGAAGCCGGTATTACAGCGCAGATATTCTTCACGCGGTCCACGACATAGCGACGGGCCTGAGGCCTTTTGAGCGAACAGAGGAGATACCCGTAGCTCATCTCTCGCAGGCCTAAAGGTTCAGCGCAATCAAGGGGTGTAACGGAGTAAATATGATTTGCGAGTTCTGCGATGGCGAGACGCTTAAGAAAAAGGTCAGGCGGCAGCACTGCTAAATGGCAGGTTATACATAGTGGAAAGCGTGGAGGCGGAGGTATGTCCCGACTGCGGCGAAAGATATTTCCATGCCACTACGCACGATGAAATAGAACCCATGCTTGAGGCGGAGCACAAAGTGAAGGAGCGGAAGGAATTGTCTGAGACGCCCAAAGCACAGACCGGCAAATGGACTCGCAACCCAATCGCAGAGTAAGCTTGAGGATAGTCCAACATTGGAGGCACGAGATGAGCGCGCAGGCCATTACGGAAAGCTTTCGAAAGCTGGCACCCGACGCGAAGATCCGTCTCCTGCAAGATCTGTGGGATGAGATCGCCGACGACTCTGCCAGCATGCCTCTCAGCGAGTCGCACCGACTGTTGCTCGACGAGCGATTGCGCCAGCACGAAGAGAATCCTGAAGACGTCGAACCCTGGGAAAAAGTCCGGAACGACATCTTGAGTGAGCTGTGAACTACTCTCTTCTCGTAAGGGGTCAAGCGAAGCGCGACCTCCGGCAAGCCGCAAGGTGGTATGAAAAACGGCTCATCGGGCTGGGGCGGGAGTTCGTCTCGGAGGTAGAAACAGTCATCGAGCGCATCGAAGGGAACCCGTTGCTGTATCAGCCGATTTATCGCGATGTAAGGAGAGCCGTGGTTCACCGGTTCCCGTACGGCGTTTTCTATCGCATCGATCAACAAGACATCATAGTTTTCGCGACTGTTCACCTCAATCGCGACGTATCAGCGTGGCAGGATCGTCTGTAGAGCATCAGGGCCGTCGCAACTTCTGACGTGGAGAAGTAATGAGGAGAACTCATGACTGAGAGCGAGTATAGCGATTTCCTGACCTTCCTCTTCGAGCGATACGTGCGACCCGGAATTGGCCGGGTCCGCCGGCGTCATAAGCACCACTTTGAGGATGAGTTCCCTTATCACTTGGGCCAAGCGGAGCGTTCAGTTCAGGTCTTTCGATTCATCGAGAGTTACTGTTATGACGATGGAGAGATTTACAGCACTTTTACCACTGAGCGGCTGAAACGGGCTATCTCTGATACGCGCTATAGCTTGGAATTCAGCAATCGCGTTGCTGATGAGGCGGGGTTTCTTGATGCCTTCGAGGCGCACGAAAGAGAGATAGCCAGTCATTTGGATGCTAGCCACCTACCGGTGGTCGACAAAGAGGTGTTGCAGGAGATGGGCAGTGTCAATGCTGACCAAGAACTTCGAAGCCTCGTCTACTTTGCGAAGACCTATTTGGAAAGACGGGAGCGTCAGTCGCGCGAACTCACAGTGCGGCAAGAACTGAGGCACATCGAAGAACTGATCAAGAGGGCGGAAGCCGAGTTCGAGCGAGACGCGGAGCGTAACAAGAATGAAGCAGCGCTGGAATCGCCTAAGAAGTCTCGGCGGTGATTCAAAGGTCTGGGCCAGATCGGCCAGGGGGCTGCACTCACGATTGCAAACGTGGCGCTCGCGATCGGCACCCTGAACCTGCCTGTATCCCCAGAAACGCGGACTTGGGGCGCGATAGCTTCTGTGACGACGGGCATTGCCACGATCCTAGGCGGCATGGGTGACTTGCGTAGCGAGTGACGAGCAGCGACTCCGAATGATCTCACAGTCTTCGTTATGGCAAACACTCCGACTTTGGAGATAACAACAGACATCATCTTGATTGACGTTGTTGATTATTCGTTACTGCCGAACGAAGAACAGTTGCGCACAGTGAATGAAATAGGTGCGGGCCTATCGACTTGGGTTCATTTCCTGGCAGAGTTGAATGCCCTGAGGAAAGAGGAAGTATTTATCGGATTCATTCCAACAGGCGACGGCATGTATGTACTGTTGAATCCCAGCGTGTGCGGATACGGACTTCTCCTTGGCCTATCAATCCGAAACTACTTGGTGTGGAATTCCGAATGCTTTCTGAAAGGGTTATATAAGGGAGTCAGGGTCGGAATAAACACGGGAAAGATGCTGTCTTTTGACGATGTCAATGGAAACCGAAACTATGTTGGCGACGGACTCAATGACTGCGCGCGGTTGCTCAAGATTGAAGACCAAGATGCGATTGCGTTTTCAGGTGACACCAGCTACGTCGTTGCGTCGGAGAGTGCTTACTATTGGTTCCGCCAATTATACGCCGGGGTCGACGCGCGTCGATTTTTGTCGACTATCAGATTCAGAATCTCCGAGCAGAAGCAGATCACCGACAAGCACGACAAGACACATACCGCCTACCTCGTAGAGGCAAGTAGAAGCGCAGCTATACAGCCGCCCAATCGAAGGCCGCGAAGAAAGAGAGGCGACGGCTAGATTGAACTCGAGAGGGGGGATCGTCATTGAAAGCAATTGTTTGTTTTCTATTCGCCCCGGTGCTGATCGCTTGTCTGGTCGCGCGGACGATCGCTCAAGTCGGCAGCAGCGGTATTGGCGCGTCGTCTCTGCGATGCGAGTACCTGGCCAATCCTCTTGCGATCGACACCCGCGAGCCGCGGCTGAGCTGGACTATTGAGAGCAATGCGCGCGGCGCGAGGCAGACCGCCTATCAGATTATCGTCGCAACCACCGCAGCCAGTCTTGCAGCAAACAAGGGCGATCTCTGGGACACCGGCAAGGTCGCCTCGAACGAAACGATTCAGATCGCTTATAAAGGCAAGCCGCTCCAATCCCGGCAACAGTGCTTCTGGAGGGTTCGCGTCTGGGATGAGAACGACAAGGCCTCAAGTTGGAGCAAACCCGCACAATGGTCGATGGGCTTGCTGGAGCCCGCGGACTGGTCAGCGAAGTGGGTCGGCGACAAGCTGCCTTCAGTTGAAAACGTCTCGGCGACGATGCTGCGGCGCGAGTTCAAGCTCTCATCAAAAGCGAAAAGGGCGATCGTCTACGCGTCGGCTCTCGGCGTTTACGAGCTGCATATCAACGGGCAGCGGGTCGGAGATCAACTGCTTGCACCGGAGTTCACCGACTATAACAGTCGCACGCAGTATCAGGCTTATGACGTGACGGAACTTCTGAGACCCGGGACGAACGCTATCGGCGCGGTGCTTGGCGACGGCTGGTACGCGGGCGGCATAGGACTAGCTCGAAGCCTGGTCAAGAAGCCGCGCAACATCTACGGCGATCACCCGCGTTTCATCGCTCAACTTGAAGTCGAGCTCGCCGACGGAAAGAAAGAAGGCGTCGCCACTGATGACTCCTGGCGAACTAGCCGCGAGGGTCCGATCCGTAGCTCAGACATTCTCGACGGCGAGGCCTACGATGCGCGGCGCGAGATGCCCGGCTGGGACGCCCCGGCCTTCGACGACAAGGCCTGGCCAGCGGCCGACGCCGTATCAAACGTACGAACAACGCTGGTCGCTCAGCCAAACGAAGCGATCCGCGTGAGCAGAGAGATCAAGCCGATTTCCGTGAATGAGCCAAAGCCAGGCGTTTATGTATTCGACATGGGACAGAACATGGTTGGCTGGTGCCGGCTAAAGGCACAAGGCGCGGCGGGAGCCACAGTCACAATTCGTCACGCCGAGATGCTCAACGACGACGGCACGATCTATACCGACAACCTGCGCGCGGCAAAACAGGCCGACACTTACACGATGCGCGGTATTGACGGACCAGGGGGCGTCGAGACCTTCGAGCCGCATTTCACTTATCACGGGTTCCGTTACGTCGAAGTCACTGGGCTTCAAACCAAACGGCGGCCGGATGCGATCACCGGCCGCGTATTTCATTCCGCGATGACTGAAGCCGGCAGCTTCGAGTGTTCCGATCCGACACTCAATAAGCTTTGGCAGAACATTCTGTGGACGCAGCGCGGCAACATGCTCGGCATTCCTACAGACTGCCCGCAACGCGACGAGCGGCTCGGTTGGATGGGGGACATTCAAATCTTTGTCGGGACCGGCATCTTCAATATGAATATGGCCGCGTTCTTTACGAAGTGGATGCGCGACGTTCGCGATGCTCAAGCCGAGGATGGGCGCTTTGCCGATTTCTCGCCACATCCTTTTGGCAAAGACAAAATCTTCACCGGCGTGCCGGGCTGGGGTGACGCCGGTATAGTCGTCCCGTGGCGAGTGTGGCAGCAATACGGCGACAAACGGATGCTCGCCGAGAGTCTCGAGTCCGGCAAGCGCTGGGTTGAGTTCATTCGCAGCAATAATCCGGATCTGCTTTGGAAGAACAAACGAGGCAACGACTACGGCGACTGGCTCAATTCCGACACGCTCATCTACGAAGGGTTTCCCAGCAAAGGCGGTCAGGTTCCGAAAGAAATCTTCGCGACGATGATGTTTGCGTATGCCGCGGATCTCGTTTCGCGAATGTCTCAAGTGCTCGGCAAAGACGACGAAGCGAAGAAGCACAAGCAGCTCTTCGAAGGCATCAAGGCCGCGTTCAACAAAGCTTATGTCGCAGAAGACGGGCGGATCAAGGGAGACACTCAAGCTGGCTACGCGCTTGCTTTGCATTTCGATCTGCTTCCGGAAAAGCTGCGGCCGGCGGCGGTTAAGTACATGCTTGAAGGCATAGATCGATACAAAGGTCACATGTCGACGGGGTTTCATTCGACCTATCGAATGATGCTCGAGCTTACCGGCTCGGGGCACAACGACGTCGCCTACAAGCTGATCAACAATCACACGTTTCCATCCTGGGGCTATTCGATTGAAAACGGCGCGACGACAATCTGGGAGCGATGGGATGGGTACGTGAAGGGCCGAGGCTTTCAGAACAAGGGAATGAACTCATTCAACCATTACGCGATCGGTGCGGTGGGCGAATGGATGTATCGCATCATACTCGGTATCAATAACGACGACACGCATCCGGCATATGAGCACTTCGTGATTCGCGCTTACCCCGGCGGTGGATTGAGTTGGGCCAAGGGCTCTTACGATTCGATTCGCGGAAAGATCGAATCGAGTTGGAGCGTCACCGGCGGTAAGCTGAGATTGGATGTGAGGATCCCGGCTAACACGACCGCGAACGTGTACGTGCCCGCGAAGGACGCCGCGAGTGTGATGGAGAGCGGGAAGCCGGCGAGTACGGCGACGGGTGTGAAGCTCCTGAGGATGGAGGATGGCTCTGTCGTTTTTCTGGTGCAGTCGGGTTCTTACAACTTCGAGGCTCGACATTGACGGGCTCCAATCATGAGCAGTCCGTTTGAATCGCAATCATTCTGCGAAGGTAGAGTCACCATTCTGGTTGGCGACATATCACAACAACAGGTAGATGTTATCGTCAACGCCGCCAATCCCACCTTGATGGGCGGCGGCGGGGTTGATGGAGCTATCCACCATGCCGGTGGTGCGCAGATTCTTGAAGAGTGTAAAGAGCTTCGACGCACACGCTATCCCAAAGGGCTGCCTACCGGCGAGGCTGTCATCACAAGCGGGGGTAAGCTTACGGCAAAACACGTAATTCACACAGTTGGTCCAATCAAGGGCCGAGCGGGCGATCTGGACGCTCAGCTCCTTGCTTCGTGCTATCGAAACTGTCTTACCCTGGCGGTCGAGCACGATCTTCGGACCATCGCGTTTCCTTCGATCTCGACGGGGGCATTCGGATACGCATGTGAAGAGGCGGCGCTTGTTTCATCAGAAGCGATTGAGAGCTTTCTGTTGACGGACAAATTCTTGAAAGAGGTGCGCCTGGTGTTCTATAAGCAAGGCGACGCGAACGTGTTTTTGAAGAACCACGGATTTACAAGCATTGGTTGATAGCGACTGTTCCTGGGAGCGCAGGCATCCTTGCCTGCCTTCCCTGACGCCACCCAAGCAGGCTGGATGCCTGCGCTCCCAGGTGCATTGTGATCGATGATCCTCTCTATGTCGCGGTTGACCTCGGTGCAGGCAGCGGGCGTGTTTTTTTGGTAGATGTCGCGCCTGATGAGTTAAGACTCGAAGAACTCAGGAGATTCACCTATCCGGCGAGCCAGCTTGATCGACTTCTTAGATGGGATTTCCCGAAGATCTTCGACGAGATCAAAGCCGGTTTGAAGAATGCCGGCCTGCGAGCGCGCGAACTGAGCCGTCGTATTCTTAGCGTCGGCGTCGATAGCTGGGCTGTTGACTACGGCTTGATTGATGCCGGTGGCGAACTGATCGAGAACCCCGTCTGCTACAGGGATCAGCGCACGCAAGGTGTGATGGAGCAGGTCTTCGCGAGAGTTCCGCGCGAAGAGATATTCGAGCGCACCGGCATTCAGTTCCTTCCTTTCAATACGTTGTTTCAACTTCATGCTCACGCTGCGGATCGCATGCCTGACGAAGCAGCCCGGTTGTTGATGATTCCCGATCTTGTGAATTTCTTTCTGACGGGAAGAGCAGTCACCGAATACACGAACGCGACCACGACTCAGATGGTGAACGCCGGAACCGGTACCTGGGATCACGAGATGCTCGATCGCCTCGAGCTGCCATCGAGCCTGCTTTGCGAGATTGTTCCGGCAGGCAGCGACTTGGGGTTGTTCAAATACGCGCTCGCCGATGAACTGAGCCTCGAGGGTGTGCGAGTCGTCGCGCCGGCGACCCACGACACGGCCAGCGCGGTCGTCGGCACGCCGCTTGAAGACGGATGGGCGTACATATCGTCCGGTACGTGGTCTTTGGTTGGCGTCGAACGCGAGACGCCGCTGATCAACAGTGATGTCGCGCGCTTTAACTTCACCAATGAAGGCGGCGCGTTCGGCACGATTCGGTTTCTAAAGAATGTTATGGGTCTTTGGATTCTGGAGTCGTGCCGAAGAGAGTGGAGCGAGCACGGCATCGATGTTGACTACGAGTCGCTGCTGGAAGAGGTCTCATCGATTGAGGGTCGCGATGCGATCATCTACCCCGACGACCAGCGCTACTTCAATCCGCCGGTCATGCTTGATGCGATAAACCAGCAACTTGTTGAGATCGGTTTCTCTGATCACGTCATCTCGAGCAATCCTGCTTTCATCACCAGGACTATTCTGGATTCGCTGGCGTTGCGCTACGCCTCAATACTGCGAACGATTGAGTCGCTGACCGAACGCAATATCGAAGGCGTGCACATTGTCGGGGGCGGAAGCCGGAACGAATATCTGAATCAAGCCACTGCCACGGCGACCGGTTTGCCCGTCAGAGCAGGGCCGGTGGAAGCAACGGTGATCGGGAACGTGCTGGTGCAGGCAATAGCTGGCGGGCGCTTTGCGTCGCTGGCCGATGCGCGTCGGTATGTGGGCGGGCAAGTGCAGTTGAAGACGTATGAGCCCAGGCCCTCGCGAGCCTGGGAGGAAGCCGCGCAACGTTACGATGAGATCGAGCGGCGATATCTCAAGGACGAATAAACGACTGGCTGAGCGGCGAGCATCTCCGGAGCAACACAGGACGACGCTGCGCACCAATCATAAGCGCGTCCCGAGGTTCCTATGAATGACTCTCTGCTTTTGCGCGCGACCGACATATGCAAGTCCTTCGACGGCGTACACGCGCTACGCGGCGGCTCATTTGAGTTGCGTTCGGGCGAGGTGCACGCGCTGGTGGGCGAGAATGGCGCGGGCAAGTCGACGCTCATTCGCATCATAACGGGAGCCGTCGAAGCCGACAGCGGCGAGATCGAGCTTGACGGCAAGCCGATCACGCACAACTCACCGCGGCTGGCTAGGTCGCTTGGAATCGCGGCGATCTACCAACAGCCGGCGCTCTTCCCCGAACTGAGCGTCGCTGAGAATGTGGCGCTGGGAGTCGAACCATCGAGTCTGTGGACGCGAATCAACTGGAGGGCGTATCGGAACAGGGCCGCCGAGCTGCTCGCGCAGGTTGGAGCAGGCATCGATCCGGATGCCTTGGTTTGCGATCTGTCGATGCCACAACAACAGATGCTCGAAATCGCGCGAGCGATCGGCGCGGACGCACGACTGCTGATAATGGACGAGCCGACCGCGTCTCTCTCGGACGAGGATGCGCAGAATCTGTTCAAACTGGTTCGCCGGCTTCGGTCGCGCGGAGTCGGCGTAGTCTATATCTCGCACCGTCTGGATGAGCTGCCGGCGATCGCGGACAGGGTGACCGTTCTTCGCGATGGATGCACGATTGAGACGCGCGCTATGAGTGAGGTCACGCGAGAAGAGTTGATTCGGCTGATGGTCGGCCGCGAACTGTCGGCTATCTTCCCGAAGCGACCAGTAGAGCTCGGCGAGACGGCGCTCGAGCTGAGAGGCGTAGGGTGTTCCAGCAGTGGTGTCGCTGACGTGAACCTCTCGGTGCGCAAAGGGGAGATCGTTGGGCTTGCTGGTCTTGTGGGAGCAGGGCGAACCGAGCTTGCAAAAACGATTTTCGGGCTGACGCCGGCCGATCAGGGTGAAATTATGGTTGGAGGTCTGCGCGCGTCGATCAAGAATCCCAGCGACGCAATTCGACGTGGCATAGCTTACCTGCCCGAGGACCGCAGAAGACACGGCGTGATCGAAGAGTTGGGAATCAGCGCAAACATCACGCTTGCATCGCTCGCCTGGGAGCGCAGGCATGTCCGACAAACTTCAGTTTGTCGCGGCGGTTTGAATGCAGGCATCGTTGACCGCGACAAACTGAAGTTTGTCGGACATGCGTGGTCGATGGACTTTCGCCGAGAGCGCGAGATCGCTAGCGAGTACGTCCGACGTTTCGAAATAAAAACACCGGCTCTGTTTTCACCGGTCTCAACGTTGTCGGGTGGCAACCAGCAAAAGGTCGCGTTGAGCCGGTGGCTTGCGACCAGGCCTTCGGTGTTGATCCTGGACGAGCCGACCCATGGTATCGACGTCGGCGCGAAATCCGAAATACATGAATTAATGACGGAGCTTGCGGAGCAAGGCGCGGCGATTCTGATGATCTCGTCCGAGCTGCCGGAGATACTTGGTATGAGCGATCGCATAGCAGTGATGCGTGGCGGGAAGATTTGTGCGGTTCTGAATCGCGATGAAGCGACGCAGCAGCGGGTTCTCGCGTTGGCGCTAGGGCAATGAATATAGGACACATAGGACAAATAGGACCGATGAAACGGGGTCGTTATAAACAAGAGATTTCATCCGCGGGCGCCCTCGTGGCGCTGCTGGTCGTCGTCGCCGCAGCATCACCGTCTTTTTTCAATCCCGGCAATTTGAGAGACCTGGCTTTGAATAACGCGGCGACGTTGATCGTCGCGATCGGGATGACCATGGTGATCCTCGCGGGAGAGATCGACATTTCGGTTGGATCTCAGTTCGCGGTCTGCAGCATCGCTTCGGGATGGCTGGCCACTCTAGGAGTGCCGATTCCCCTGCTGTTCCCCTGCGTGGTGGTGATGGGCGCGGCGTTGGGGGCGGTGAACGGATTGTTCGCAGGAATGCTTCGCCTTCCGTCGATCATCGTGACGCTTGCGATGATGGCAGCCTGGCGCGACGCTTTGCGATGGACCACCCAAGGCGCGTGGGTCCAGAACCTGCCTGCAAACTTTCAATGGTTAGGACTCGGGCAGAACACTGGGCAGTGGTTAATCGTGGTGCTTGCAATGTTAGTGTTCGCGAGCTTCGCGTGGGCGCTCCGAAAGCTTGGTGCCGGCCGCACGATTTACGCTGTAGGATCGGACGCTGAAGCGGCGCGGCTCGCTGGAATCGAACCGCGGCGAGTCGTTCTTGGCGTGTTCGTTTTGATGGGAGCGTTGAGCGGTTTGGCTGCGCTGCTAAACGCCGTTCGCTTTTCAGTCGTGCCGGGCAATCCGGGAATAGGTTTGGAGTTGAAGGCGATCGCTGCGGTCGTGGTCGGAGGAACGGCGATCGCCGGCGGACGCGGGACGCTGGTCGGAACCCTGATAGGAGTTGCGCTGCTGGGCACGATCGGCACGGCGTTGACCTTTCTGGGAATCAATCCGTTTTGGGAGAAAGCCATCCAGGGTGCGATCATTCTGGCGGCGCTGGCGTCAGACACCGCGTTCGCGCGGCTTGAGAGATTGCGGATTGCCGATTTCCGATTGCCGATTGAGAGGAGCAAGTGAGTCCGCGGGAGCCTTACACTGAATCTCGGTACAGATCGGCCACGATCGGAAATCGACAATCGGAAATCGGCAATCTGCAATCGACACCCCCGCTTGGCCAGCGTCTATTCCCCAACAAGGAATGGATGCTGCTGATCGTGTTGGCGGTTGAGGGCATCGTCTTCAGCGTGACCGGCAGCAACTTCCTGACTGCAGGGAATGCGTTTGAGGTGACCCGGCTTGCGGTCGAGCTTGGACTCCTGGCGCTTGCGCTCACGCCGGTCATCATCACCGGCGGCATCGACCTCTCGGTTGGATCGATGATGGGACTGTCGGCTGTTGTGTTGGGGAGTCTGTGGCGCGACGCACATTTGCCGATGCCGGTTGCCATCGCTGCGACCCTGATGATCGGAGCGCTGGGCGGCGGATTGAACGCGCTGATGATCGCGCGGTTGAAATTTCCGCCGCTCATTGTCACGCTGGGAACGTTCTCGCTGTTTAGAGGTATCGCCGAAGGGCTCACGCGCGGCATCGATAACTACTCGGGGTTCACGTCCTCTTTTTTGTTCCTGGGACAGGGATACGTTGGTGGTCTGATACCGGCCCAGCTTTTCGTTTTGATGGTTGCGATCGCTGGATGGGCATGGTGGCTGCATCGCGCTGCGTTTGGCCGGAGCCTTTACGCGATCGGATACTCAGCCGAAGGCGCGCGCTATGCCGGGATCCCGGTAGGACGGCGCCTGGGATCTGTCTACTTGTTGTCGGGGCTTTCGTCGAGTCTTGCGGCCGTCATCTATGTTGCGCATCTCGGGCAGGCGAAGTCAGACGCGGGAACCGGCTACGAGTTGATGGCGATAACAGCGGTAGTGCTCGGCGGGGCGTCGATATTCGGAGGACGCGGCGCGGTGCTCGGAACCGTGCTCGGCCTCTTTGCGATTGTGATCCTGCAAAACGGGTTGCGGTTGAATTCGCAGCCGGCCGAGCTTGCCGGGATTCTGACGGGCGCGCTGTTGATAGGAACCATACTCGCCGATCGACTATCGTCGCGCGCCAGAACGCAAGCTCACATTCAGATCGATTCGGGGGAGACTCAAGTGAAGAACTCTCAAGTCGGCATATTGAGCGCCGTCATTCTGCTCGGTGCATTGATTGTAGCCGGAAGCAACTGGTATCTGGTCGGCTCGCTGCGGCGCGAGTCCTCCGGCGGTGGCGCTGGCTCGGCAGGTCAGCCCGCCGGCGGAGCGCACAAGACCGTCATCGCGATGATGCCCAAAGCCAAAGGTGATCCCTACTTCATAAGCTGCCGGCAAGGCGCCGAAGACGCGGCCAAAGAACTCGGAGTCGAGTTGCTGTGGGATGGCCCGACCGATCTCGATCCGGCCAGGCAGAATGATGTGATCGAAGCGTGGATCACGATCGGCGTTGACGTGATTGCCGTGAGTGTTGAAAACGAGGTCGCGGTCTCAACCGTGTTGCACAAGGCTCGGGAGAAGGGTATTAAGGTCGTCACCTGGGACGCCGACGCTCAAAGGGACGCGCGAGACTTTTTCATCAATCAGGCCACGCCGCAGGGCATCGGATATACGCTGACTGACGAGGCGGCGAGGATACTCAACAACAAAGGCGAGTTCGCGATCATAACCGCGAGCCTGAGCGCTGCCAACCAGAACGAATGGATCAAACACATCAAGGCGCGTCTCGCGGAAAAATATCCTGATATGAAACTGGTTGGGATACAACCGAGCGACGGGGACCGCGACCGCGCATTCGCCGAGACCCAGACGGTATTGAAGGTTTATCCGAAAGTGAAACTGATCATGGCGATTGCAGCTCCGGCCGTGCCTGGGGCTGCTGAAGCTGTCAAGCAGTCGGGCCGGGCCGATGTTAAAGTCACCGGCTTATCGCTTCCGAACATGTGCAAGCCTTATGTTCACGACGGGATTATCGAGAGCATAGTGTTGTGGAACACGTTGGATCTGGGCTATCTGACGGTGTACGCGTCGCGCGCTCTCAGCTGGGGGCAGTTGAAGCTGGGCGATCAGAACGTCGCTGCCGGGAGATTGGGCAGGATCGAAGTTCAGAACGACGAAGTTCGTCTCGGCGCGCCTTTCATCTTCAACAAGACCAACATCGACGGGTTCAATTTCTAATAACAGACGTTTCAACTTACTCACTCCGGCCTGAGTCTTGGTGGTTTTCGCGGCAGTGTCCCAAAAGTGCTTTGGCAAAACTGCGTGGAAATGAGGTAATGTTAGTGTCACATAGGTGGACGCATCGACGGTCAGCTCGCGGGAATTGCGATCCTCGATCATCCGGGCAACTTTCGAGCGCCGCAAGCGATGCGAATCAATCCCGATCAGCCGTTTTTCTGCTACTCGCCGTCGCTGATCGGCGATTGGAAGATTGAGCCGGGCAAGCCTTACGTCTCGCGATATCGTTTCATCGTTTACGACGGAGCGCCCGACAAGGCCGAGCTTGATCGGCTCTGGAACGACTACGCCAATCCGGTGCAAGTCAGCATAACTCGATGAGCACAACTGAGCGATCAAAAGCGGCTCAATTCCAAGTGGCGATGACGGGATTCCTGGCGCTGTTTTCGATCGTCGGCCTCGCGCTGTACGGACTGCCGCTCTACTACGATTTTATGGTCAAGGAGTTTGGCTGGTCGCGCACTCAGGTCACCTCGGGAAATGCATTGAGCAAGCTGGTAATCGGCCCGCTCTTCGGATTCATCGCGGGCTGGGTCGTCGATCGATTTGGCCCACGCCGTTTGATGATGGCGGGCATTCTGATGGCCGGCGGCGCAGTGGTCGGACTCGGCGGGATGTCCGCTCTGTGGATGTTCTATCTTTTCTATCTGTTCAACGCCGTAGGCTATGTGTGCGGAGGACCGCTGCCGAATCAGGTGCTGCTTTCGCGTTGGTTCGACAAGGCGCGCGGCAAAGCGATGGGCTTCGCGTATCTCGGCATAGGCATTGGCGGCGCTCTGGTGCCGTTGCTTTCGAATTGGCTCACAAACCAGTTTGGCTGGCGCGGGTCATTGAGAACGCTTGGCGTCTTGATGATCGTGCTGGCATTGCCGATGACGTACTTCGTAAAAGATTCGCCTCGCGGAATGGTAGAGAAGCAGAACGAGGCGACGGTTGCTCCGATGGGCAGCGTGTTTCGAAGCCGGGCGTTTTACCTGCTCGCGCTTGGAAGCATGTGCTCCATCGGGGCAGTCGGTGGAACGAATCAACACCTGAAATTATTCTTGAGTCTGGACCAACACTACGAGCAGGGTGACGCCGTCAGGATCATTTCGCTTGTGCTGACGTTCAGCATCATCGGAAGGCTTCTGATGGGCTGGTTGTCAGACTATGTGCCGAAGAAGTACGTGATGGTGTTGATCTATCTGCTGGTCGCGACTGCGATTCCGTTGCTGTTTTTCGCTTCACGGCCGGGCATGATGTATATCTTTGCCGCCGTGTTTGGTCTGGGGTTAGGAGGCGAGTACTTGATCATCCCGCTGATAGCCGCCGAGTTGTTTGGTGTGAGGGTATTGGGGCGGTTGATGGGCGTCGTCTTGACGGCGGATGGGGTTGCGGAAGCAGTGTCTCCGATGTTGGTCGGTTATCTTCGTGACCGGTCGACGAGTTATCAAACAGGATTCATCACTTTGATCGGCATCGCGCTTGTCGGCGCCGTTGCGGTAGGATGTCTGCCGCGCAAGCGAGTCGAGCCGGTCGTAGAAACAGTACCCGTCGCGGCGGATTGATGTGATCATAGGTTTCGCGATGAGCGTTCAAAGCTATTTACATCTTGGCGGCGTTCACGGGGTCGAAGCCTTTCAGCGACATCTGCGCGAGCACCAGATAGCAATTCCATGCGACGCTGAGATTCTTGCCGGCAGCGAGTCGCCCCTTGCCCAACCGCTGAGTTTAAACGGCGTCACGATCGGAAACCGCTTTGCCATACACCCGATGGAAGGCTGGGACGGCACCGCTGACGGAAGCCCCACTGAGTTGACGATTCGCAGGTGGCGGAACTTCGGGCGCAGTGGCGCGAAGCTGATCTGGGGCGGCGAGGCGGTTGCAGTTCTTCACGAAGGCCGCGCCAATCCAAATCAATTGTTGATCAACGAACATACCCGCGACGAGCTTGCGCAGTTGCGTGAAGCTCTGATTGATGAACACCGGCAGGCGGCCGGTTCGACCGAGGGTTTGCAGATCGGGCTTCAGTTGACGCACTCGGGGCGCTACAGCCGGCCGAATGTGAAGGGCAGACCCGAGCCTCGCATCCTGTACCATCACCCGTTTCTCGATAAGCGTTTGGGGTTGAACGCGGGGTACCCACTGCTTACGGACGGCGACATACGGGAGATCATAGAGTCGTTTCATCGCGCCGCGCGGATTGCGCGCGAGATCGGGTTCGACTTCGTCGATGTGAAGCACTGCCACGGATATCTCGGACACGAGTTCTTGAGCGCCCACACTCGCGAAGGCGATTACGGCGGTAGCTTCGCGAATCGAACGCGTTTTCTGAGAGAGGTCGTGCCCTATCGTTGGGGCTTCGGCGTGAACGCGGCGAATCCAGTTGAGCCCGACTTGACCGAAGCGGTGCGATTCCTCTCACTGCTCCGCGAGCTTGGCATCCGGCTGGTGAATGTGTCGGCCGGCTCACCGTACTACAATCCCCACGTGCAGAGGCCGACGCTGTTTCCTCCGTCGGATGGCTATCTTCCACCTGAAGATCCGCTGGTTGGAGTCGCCCGGCAAATGGACGCCGCGCGCGTATTGAAGCAGCAGTTCCCGGAGCTGTTGATAGTCGGAACGGCATACACTTACTTGCAGGATTTCTTACCGAACGTCGCGCAGGCGGCCGTACGCGAGGGATGGGCGGACAGCGTCGGGCTTGGACGAATGGTCCTGGCTTATCCCGAACTGCCGTTGCACGTGCTCGAAGGCCGCAAGCTCGATCGCAAACGGCTGTGCCGAACCTTCAGCGATTGCACAACCGCGCCGCGCAACGGGCTCCCGTCTGGTTGTTATCCGCTGGACGCGCACTACAAAAAGTCAGAAATGGCCATTACACTGAGTGAAATAAAGAACCGATATCGAAAAGAGTCAGCGAAGGCGTGAACGTGAATGACAAGCGCCCAGTTGCTTTTATAACCGGAGCGAGCCGCGGGATAGGACGGGGTATCGCAGTCGAGCTTGCGCGGCATGGCTATGACATCGCCGGCAGCTCTCGAGTCCTGGAGTCGCAAAACAGGAAGAGCGGGATCTTCGAGGTCAAACAACGCGTGGAAGAAGCAGGCGCCGCGTGTTTACCTGTCGAGGGTGACGTGTCGATCCTCGACGACCACATCCGGATGATCAAAACAATCGTCGACCACTTCGGCCGAATTGACCTGTTGGTCAACAATGCCGGCGTGGCTCCCGACCAGCGGCTCGATGTGCTTGAGACCACGGCCGAGAGCTTCGATCGGGTTATGTCGATCAACTCGAGAGGTCCTTTCTTTCTTACTCAACGAGTCGCGCGACAGATGCTGGCGCAGGTCCGGTTCGCATCCTGTACGGGCGGTCCTCCGTGGCCGCCCCTCCCTGCCCCGAATGATTCCACCGAGCGGGAAGAGGCGGCCACGGAGGACCGCCCGTACAGGACTGGATCGTTACCCGGAATCAGGCCCAAAATTATCTTCATCACGTCCGTGTCTGCGTACATGTCGTCGACTTCGCGAGCCGAGTACTGTCTTTCTAAGGCTGCGCTCAGCATGACCGCGGCTATCTTCGCCGATCGATTGTCGGAATGCGGGATCAACGTTTATGAAGTGCGCCCGGGAATAATAAAGACCGAAATGACTGCGATGGTTCAGGAGAAGTATGACCGGTTGATCGAAGAGGGGTTGATTCCTCAAGGACGATGGGGTCTGCCCGAAGATGTCGGGAAGGCAGTGGTTGCGCTCGTCTCCGGCGGCTTCGAGTATTCGACGGGCGCCGTCATTGAAGTGAGCGGTGGCATGAACGTCCGAAGGCTTTGATCCGCGAATTCCGCCACGAAGACACCAAGACCCAAATAAGCACAAGAGCCTTTGGCTTTGTGGCGAGCGGATAGTACCGAAGATGATCCGATGAGAATTCCAGAAAGCATAGACGAACCAGCTTTGCGGGCACGCATCGAGCGGGCATTCCACTTCGGCGTGACGCAGCTGGAGAAGATGATCTCGAAATGGCCGGCGAATCAACCTGCTCCGATTCACACCAGGAACGGTATCTGGCATCGACCCGAGTTCATATGGACCGATTGGTGTCCGGGGTTCTACGCCGGGATGATGTGGCTGGCCTTCGAAGAAACCGGCGACGCAAAGTGGCGAAGAGTCGCCGAGCAGTACACACGAGCTCTCGAGCCCCGAAAGTTTGATCGCGATGTTCACGACCTGGGTTTCATTTTCATGTCAACAGTCGATCGCTGGTACCGGCTGTTGGGTGACGATGATCCAATCGGGCGATGGCTCAAAGACATTCTGGTCACTGCGGGCACAATTCAGTCATTTCGCTGGAAGGAAACTGGAGAGGATCACTACATCTATTCCTTTCACGGGCCGCAGTCTTTGTTCATCGACATCATGATGAACATCCGGCTGTTGTTTCGCGCGCACCAACTCGGCGCTGACGAAGAGCTGTTTCGCAAAGCTGTGACTCACGCGAAAACCACTGAGAAATATCTCGTTCGAAAGCACGGCAAAAAGATCATGGACCGCGACGGCATGGTCATCCACGAGGGAATCTTCAATCCGGTTCGCGGCGAGTTTCGCAATCTGTCGACTCAGCAAGGCTACTCGCCGTTCACCTGTTGGGCTCGCGGGCTGGGGTGGGCTATCTATGGATTCACGGACACTTTTTTGTTCACCGGTGATCGCTTCTTTTTGGACACCGCCGAGCGGTGCGCGGGCTACTATCTGGATAACACACCCGACAGCGGAGTGCCGTTCTGGGACTACGGCGCGCCGAACATCCCGGATGAGCCATTAGACAGCTCGGCAGCGGCCATCGTCGCTGTTGCATTCTGGAAGCTAAAAGACGTAGAAGGCACTGGGCGGGGCGCGAAGACTTATCGTGACGCCGCGCTTCAAATACTGGATACGTTGACGAGCGACGAGTTTCTGGGAGCTCACGATGCGGTTTATGAGGGGATCCTGCGGCACGGGGTCTATCATCGCCCGATGAATTGGGGCGTCGATGAATCGGTGATGTGGGGCGATTACTTTTTCATGGAAGCCCTGCGTGCAGTACGCACCGACTGAAACCTTTTTCTCCCATCCTCCACTCACCGGCATGTTCTAAGAGTCTGGCGGGTTGAACATCTGAAGTGGAATATTCGGCGATTGCTCGATGACTATTGGTCGGCCAGACGCACTCTGGTAGACTCTGGCCGAAGTCAACACGCTTTGTGTTCTCACAGTGCACCGTCGTCCAGTAAGCTCGGTGCCGTTTGGAGTAACTAACAAGACGCCTGGTAAATGGGGTGGCTCTGTCGGCGACCTCGCTATTTGTGGCACGCAATTCCGACTCAGTCGTCGTTTCAAGAACCGAGGTTTGCTGGAACCGGCGGCTCATTCGGAAAACGGAGGCTCAGATGATGAAGAAGCTTTGCTGCTTCGTTTCGACTGCTGTACTGCTTTGTGTTCTTGCATCCAACTCTGCGTCGCAAGGCAATCCTGGACTCGTCATGAAGCAGAGGCAACGCTACACCCTCTCGATTGCGTTGGAGTTCACCAGAAAAAACCGAAATGTGGCGGAGCGGGCGCTGTCAGTGCTGGCCGACGTTGGTCCCAATGCATATGCGACTGGGTTTATTGTCGGCGATGGGCTGGTTATGACGGCCTACCACGTCGTATCGGGTCGACTGAGCGCCTCGAAAAGAAAACTCCTGGGATTCAAGCCTGACGACGATCTTCAGGTAAGGGCGTACGTCGGAGGCTGTCCCGCCAAGGTTGTCAAAGTGGATAAGGATGCGGACCTCGCTTTGTTGAGCGTATGCGGGTCATCAAAGGAAGCCAAACGTCCTACGTTCCAACTGGACCCAGCCATAGACGAGCAGATTATCCTCATCGCTCAACCGCACGAGGCCAAGTTTCTGCGCAGGGGAATCTTTCAAGGACCTTACATATTCCAGGGTAGACAGTACTGGTCGATTAAGGTGGACGCCTTCGACGGCTTTTCGGGCAGCCCTGTGTACAACCACCAGGGCGATGTTGTTGGCATCTTCTGCGGCTACGATTCTACTGAGGGTCTCGCGTTTATTAGCCCAGGCGCAAAGGCTCAACGGTTTCTCGCGGAGTGGGACGCAGGAATCGGTGCTAACCCATAAAGCTTCCTCATTCGTCCCGGTATCCGAGCAATACAAGCAAGCCTGATCGCCAGAGTTATATTCATCTCAGAAGTGGCCGAGTCATTGATCGTCAAACCGAAAGAGAACTGCCGCTGGGATTTGGTCAGCCTCGGCGAAGTGATGCTGCGCCTCGATCCGGGTGAAGGACGGATTCACACCGCGCGGACGTTTCAGGTTTGGGAGGGCGGAGGCGAGTACAACGTCGCGCGAGGACTGAAGCGCTGCTTCGGTTTGGATGCGGCGATAGTGACAGCATTCGCCGATAACCCGATTGGCCGGCTCGTTCAGGACTTCATATATCAAAGCGGCGTCGATCAATCTCGCGTTCGATTCGTCAAATACGACGGCGTGGGCCGCACGGTGCGTAACGGATTGAACTTCACGGAACGTGGATTCGGCGTGCGCGCGGCAGTCGGTTGTTCGGACAGGGGGCATACGGCGGTTTCGCAACTGCGTCCCGGGGACATCGATTGGGAGGACATATTCGGCCGCGAAGGCGCTCGATGGTTTCACACCGGTGGAATATTCGTCGCGCTGTCGGAGACAACTCCACTGGTGGCCAGAGAAGCGATGGAAGCGGCCAGGCGCCACGGCACAATTGTCTCGTATGACCTCAACTACCGAGAGTCGCTTTGGAAGGGAGTCGGCGGAAAAGACAAAGCGCGCGAAGTAAACCGGGAGCTTGCGCCGCTGGTCGACGTGATGCTTGGCAACGAAGAAGACTTCACTGCCTGCCTGGGTCTGGAAGTCGAAGGGCTGGACAAGGATCACTCCAGGCTCGAGGTCGAAAGCTTCCGCAGGATGATCGAGCGGGCGGTTGAGGAGTTTTCGAACTTCAAGGCGGTTGCTACGACGCTTCGGAACGCGAAGACGGCAAGCCTCAACGATTGGGGTGCGGTGTGTTACTCGGGCGGCACGCTCTACCAGGCCCCTACACGAGAGAATCTGGAGATTCTCGACCGCGTGGGCGGCGGTGATTCGTTCGCGTCAGGTTTGATCTATGGCCTGATGACCGGCCGAGGTCCGCAGTGGGCTGTTGAATGCGGCGCAGCCCACGGCGCGCTGGCGATGACGACACCAGGGGACACTTCTATGGCGACTCTGGCCGAGGTTGAGCGAGTGATGAAAGGTGGAACCGCGCGGGTTGCGAGGTGACGCGCCGCCGTTTACGTGTGGGTGAAAGCGAGGTGTGCCTTCTTTTCCGAGGTGCCTTCTTTTCCGTAGCCCAGGCGTTTACGCCTGGGTCGCACGCGTGGAGATGGATTTGGTTAGCCCCGTTCACGGGGCTTCCAACGGAGCTTCCTCCATATCTCAGAAGGCTAGGGGTGAGGAAGGGCGGTTTACCCCCGCTCTTGAGTTGTTGGGGCCCTGAGACAGCGGGGGTAAACCACCCTTCCTGACCCTAGCTTCCTTGAGGCTCAGCATGATCTGGTTCTCATCTGTCCAAGCTCCAAGAGCGCGGGTAAACCACCCGTCCTGACCCTAGCTTCCTTGAGGCTCAGCATGATCTGGTTCTCATCTGTCCAAGCTCCAAGAGCGCGGGTAAACCGCGCTTCCTGACCCCTAGCCTGCTGAGGGAGTCTGGTCCTTCCCGCCTGAACAGCCGTCGTAATACGGATTCCCCTCTTCCAACGTATGCGAAATCGCCTGAAGGCCAACCTAAAGCCCGGTGAACCGGGCTATCCGAATCCGTCGGCACGCGGGACCCAGGCGTGAACGCCTGGGCTAGGGAAAGAGAGTCTTGCCAGCTTGCTATCTTTTCTCGGAGCCGTCCTTGGCCCTCGAACCGTCCGCGGGCAATTGATCGGGTTCTTCGGATTCCTGCGCCTTCTGCGCCAGCATCAGGTGGTCTCGCATAGCCCTCCGCGCGGCCTCAGAATTGTGATTGCGAATCGCCCGGTAGATCTGCCGGTGCATCTCGGCCGACTCTTTAAGGTCCTTGGCGCGCTTTACGGTCTTGCTCCTGACGTCCAGCAGAATCGTGGCGACCATATTCATGAGCGCGGTGAGAATGCGGTTGCCGGATGCCGCGGCCACCATCTGGTGGAAGTGCATGTCGTGGACCAGGTACTGCTCGGGATCGTCGAGCGAAGCGTACATGCCGGCGAGCTCTTCGGCCATCGAAGCCATGTTATCGCCGGTTGCTCGCTCCGCCGCGAGCCCGGCCATCGCCATCTCGATCGAGCGGCGTGCTTCGAACATCTCTGCGGACGTGAAGCCGTGCAGAGCGGCCATCAACCGAAGCGGGCTGCTGTCGAGGGAGGGCGGCCCGTCGTTATCGACCACGAAGGTGCCCGCCCCTTGCCGGGACTGCAGCACGCCGTGGGCAGCCAGCGAGCGGATGCCCGCGCGCAACGTAGGACGGCTTACGCCGAGAAGCTTCGCGAGGTCCCGCTCGGGAGGTAACCGGTCACCACGCTGTAGCTCTCCGCGGTGGATCATTTCGCGAAGATGCAGCACGACTTCCTCCGAACTGGAGCCGCGTTTGTCGGCATCAACGGCTCTAAATCTCGTTCCTCTCAAATCGGTCATACCAATACAGTCGCCTTGGGCCAGCTCGCTACGATCAGATAAACGTCGGAAGATCTGAGTGTTCCGGTCCCCAGAGCCTCTCGGTTCGCCATCTTAGCCAATCTGTGCGATATTGTCGAACGCAAGTAGCTTCTTGCTGAAGCAATCGGTCTTACCATTCTCTCGCAGGAGGAATACATGAAACCGCATGTGTGGGTCGCCGTGTGCGGGCTGCTTCTCCCCATCTGTTTGTTCAACTCCTCGGGGACTATCGGCGGGCAGACGTCCTCACCACCTTATAAAGACCCTTCACTCCCTATCGAAAAGCGAGTCGACGATCTGATCTCGCGGATGACTCTCGAAGAGAAGGTATCTCAGATGATGAATGCCGCGCCCGCGATTCCGCGGCTCGATGTTCCTGCTTATGACTGGTGGAACGAGAGTCTGCACGGAGTCGCGCGCGCGGGCGTCGCTACGGTGTTTCCGCAAGCGATCGGCCTTGCTGCCACGTGGGACGCTGATCTCATGCATCGCGTAGCTGATGTTATCTCAACCGAGGCGCGGGCGAAGTATCACGATGCCATTCGCAGCGGCGATCACGGCAGATACAAAGGCCTGACCTTCTGGAGCCCCAACATCAACATCTTTCGCGATCCGCGGTGGGGCCGTGGCCAGGAAACCTATGGCGAAGACCCTTACCTGACGGCTCGAATGGGCGTCGAGTTCGTGAAGGGGCTTCAAGGGGGCGATCCGAAGTACTTCAAAGTGATTTCGACGCCGAAGCACTATGCTGTCCACAGCGGACCGGAACCGGACCGGCATCGCTTCGATGCAACGACCGATCAGCGCGACCTTTACGAGACCTACCTGCCGGCGTTTGAGGCATGCGTCAGGGAGGGCGGAGCCTACTCGGTGATGTGCGCATACAACCGTTACATGGGCGAGCCTTGCTGCGCGCAGAATACCCTGCTCAAGAAAATACTTCGCGACGACTGGAAGTTTCCGGGATACGTCGTCTCCGACTGCGGCGCAGTCTACGACATCTACAAATTTCACAAAGTCGCAGAGGGTCCGGCCGCCGCGTCGGCGATGGCCGTCAAGTTGGGTACCGATCTGGAATGCGGCAACGATTACCGGTCTCTGATCGAAGCGGTTAAGCAGCGGCTGGTGGAGGAGCAGGAGATAGACGTCTCGCTCAAGCGGCTGTTCACGGCGCGATTCAGGCTCGGGATGTTCGATCCGCCGGAGATGGTTCCCTACGCCCGGATCCCGATCGAAGTGAATGACTCGGTTGAGCATCGGCGGTTGGCGCTTGAGGCGGCCCGCGAATCGATCGTCCTGTTGAAGAATCAGGACGGAGTGTTGCCGCTGAGGAAAACGTTGAAGCGGATCGCGGTGATTGGCCCGACCGCCGATGATTTGCCGGTGCTCCTTGGAAACTACAACGGCACTCCCTCCAGCTACGTAACGCCGTTGAGAGGGATTTTGAAAAAGCTGCCGGCTCAAGCGCAGGTCGCCTATGAACAAGGCTGCAATCTCGCCGAGATGGGACCCATCATTCGGATCGTTCCTTCGACTGCTTTAAGTGCCGGGAGTACACCAGGTTTGAAGGCTGAATACTTCGCCAACCGGAACCTCGAGGGCGCCCCTCTGGCTACGCGGATAGATCAGACGGTAAATTCGAACTGGGTGAACTCTCCTGTGCAGGGACTTGGCGATTCCAACTTCTCGATCCGATGGACCGGCAAGCTGGCGACGACGGTCTCGGGGCGGCACAGCTTCGCGGTAACCGGAGATGATGGTTATAGACTGTGGATAAACGGTTCGCGAGTGATCGATAACTGGTCTACTCATGGTAGCGAAACCCGGCGAGCATCGATAATCCTTGAGGCCGGGCGCGCCGTCGACATCAAGCTCGAATACTTTCAGGGTCTCGGCGGCGCGAACGTTCGGCTGGAGTGGGGCGTGCCCGACGATGCGGCCGGAAAAGCCGTGAGACTTGCGAGCCAATCCGATGTTGTCGTCTTCGTCGGAGGCATCTCGCCGCAGCTTGAAGGCGAAGAAATGAATGTCACAACAGAGGGATTTCGCGGAGGTGATCGAACCAGCCTCGATCTGCCCAGGGTCCAGGAGGAGCTGCTCAAAGCTGTGTCCGCGACCGGCAAGCCCGTTGTCCTTGTCCTTACCAGCGGTAGCGCGCTTGGGGTCAACTGGGCTAACGAACGCGTCTCGGCCATCGTGCAGCTCTGGTATCCGGGCGAAGAGGGAGGCACTGCTCTCGCCGATGTCTTGTTCGGCGATTACAACCCGGGTGGCAGGCTCCCGGTCACGTTCTACAAATCCGTAGCTCAACTCCCGCCGTTCGAGGACTACAGGATGGCCGGCCGCACGTATCGTTACTTCGAGGGCGAGCCGCTGTTTCCATTTGGCTACGGGTTGAGCTACACGCGATTCGCATATGGCAAGCTCGAGGTTCCTAAACGGGTGAAGGCCGGAGAAAGCGTCGCCGTGAAAGTTGTAGTGACTAATACGGGAAGGTTTGCCGGCGACGAGGTGGTGCAGCTTTACGTCAAGCACATGGCGGCGCCAGTGCCGGTCCCGATTCGATCGCTGCGGGGTTTCAAGCGCGTTCACCTGAAGCCTGACAAAACAGAGACCGTTTCGTTCATGCTCACGCCGCGCCAACTGTCCTTGATCGACAACCAGTCGAGACGCGTTGTCGAGCCGGGAGAAATCGAGATCCAGATTGGTGGCGGGCAAATCGGCGCACGTGTATCGTCTTCGCAAGCGCTGACCGCGAGACTCAAGATTACGGGCGACGTGTTCCTGGTGAAGTGATGACAAAGTTCGTAGTTCGGCCTTCAGGCGGAAGTTCGTAACCGGTCTCTGTGCGATTCTATTCATACGAACTTCCGCCTGAAGGCCGAACTACGAACTTGTGCCAGGGATCTTTCGGCGATGAAGAAAGCTATCCTTCTTATTCTCTGTTTGCTGTTAAACGCCTCGTTCGCTTACAAGCCGAAGGTTTCGCCGCCCTCGGCTGTCCAGCCTGTGCCGAACCCCTCACAGTTGGCATGGCAGCAGTTGGAATACTACGCGTTCATTCATTTCGGAATGAACACCTTCACCGATCATGAATGGGGCGAAGGCCGCGCCCATCCTGATACGTTCAATCCAACATCGCTCGATTGCCGCCAGTGGGCCCGAGTCGTCAGGGACGCCGGTATGAAAGGCATGATCATCACTGCCAAGCATCACGATGGCTTCTGTTTATGGCCGTCGGGCACGACCACCTACACGGTGCAGAAATCAAAATGGCGCGAAGGGAAAGGCGACGTATTGAAAGAGATGTCCGCAGCCTGTCGCGAATACGGCTTGAAGTTCGGTGTCTACATCTCACCCTGGGACCGCAATCATCCGCTGTACGGCACTCCCGCTTACAACCGTGTTTACAAGGAACAATGGCGCGAAGTGCTGACCGGCTACGGAGATGTATTCGAGGCATGGCTGGACGGAGCAAACGATCAGAAGAAACGGATGGTCTACGATTTCAACGGCTTCTTCCAGACCATCCGCAAGTATCAACCCAATGCGGTCATCTTCAGCGACGCGGGCCCTGATATCCGCTGGGTTGGCAATGAGAAGGGGACAGCCGGCGAAACCAACTGGGCAACGCGTGACAACGAAGGCTCGTTTCCCGGCTTCGCGGACGAGAAAGCCCTGAACATTGGTGATGAAGATGGTGCTTCATGGATTCCCGCGGAATGCGACGTCTCGATTCGTCCCGGCTGGTTTTATCACTCGAACGACGACGACAAAGTTAAGTCTGTCGCGCAACTGATGGAGATCTACTACAGCTCCGTCGGGCGCAATGCGAATTTGCTCTTGAACATCGGCGTGGATCGACGCGGTCTGTTGAACGAACACGACATCGTGCGGCTGATGGAATTTAGGAAGGCCCGCGATGAGGCATTCAAGACCAATCTTGCCAGAGGCCGAGTCACCGCCTCCAACGTCAGAGGCAACGACAAAGAGTACGGCGGAGAAAAAGTGCTTGATGGCAGACCAGACACCTACTGGGCGACGGAGGATGGCGTGACGAAGGCCTGGCTGGAAATAGATTTCGGCCGCGAGATAGAATTCAACCGATTTCTGGCGCAGGAGAATATCGCGCTGGGGCAGCGAGTTAAGCGATTCTCCCTGCGAGTCTGGAAGAACGAACGTTACGAGACCATCGCTCAGCAGACGACGATTGGCTATAAGCGCATTCTGGTTTTCCCAATGGTACGTACGCGCAAGCTCCAGCTCGTGATCGAAGAGTCGAAAGCGAGCCCGATGATCACGAAAATACAGGTTTTCAAAGCGCCCGAGGATTAACCGCGGAGGGCGCGGCCATTTTTGGAGTGCGGCGCGGTCTGTGCGTTCGCGCCGCTGTTGCTGATTGATTCGAGAACAAAGGGAAAGCGGCGCGAATGCACAGACCGCGCCGCGGTCCAAACGAAAGGTTCGCGGCGGAAGCTCGCAAGAGAAAAGGAAGCTAACAGGAGTTGATTCCAGTGCCCAGAAAACAAATCGCACGCAGGCAATTTCTAAAGCGAAACCTGGCGGCGACTGCAATCACTGTATCAGGGTTGAATCACCTCGAAGCCCTCTCGCAGATCGGCGCTGATTCCCACGGTCAGTATCGCGGACCATTGAGCGATTCCGAGGTGAACGATAGACAACTCGACAGTCTTCAGTTCAGCCTTTCGTCGTATGAGAGCATCAGGCCGTCGATGAGCTTTTCTGCCGCGAATAAAGCGTCGGCCCGTCTATGGCAGAAACGCGTGCGCAGCAAACTCATCGAGTTACTGGGTGGCTTACCATCGACCCGCGTCGCGCTGCAAGCACGGATTCTCGAGAGAAAGAAGTTCAACAACTACACGCGGGAGAAGATAATTTTCCAGAGCCGCGACAATCTTTCGGTGTTCGGTTACCTGTTGCTGCCCGAGAAGGTCTCGAGTCCGGTTCCAGCGATCGTCTGTTTGCCCGGTCATGGCCGCGGCTGCGATGACATCGTGGGCATAGCTGAGAACGGACAACAACGAGAAACCAAGAGTGGCTACGAGAGGGACTTCGCATTGCAAGCAGTTGAACACGGTTACGCTGCTTTCGCCATCGAGCAACTGGCTTTCGGTTGCAGACGAGATGACGCGTCCCGCAAGAAGGGCGCAGGGCAGTCGTCGTGTCAGCCAGCCGCGGGGGCTGCGTTGCTGTTCGGACAGACAATGATCGGTTGGAGGGTATGGGACGTAACGAGGGCGATTGATTACTTACTGACTCGGTCTGAGATTGACTCTTCACGCATTGCGACGATGGGGATTTCGGGAGGCGGAACAGTTTCGCTTTTCTCGGCCGCTTTGGATGAGAGAATCAAGGTTGGCGTGGTCAGCGGCTACTTCAACACATTTCGCGACAGCATACTCAGCCTGTCGCATTGCATCGACAACTATGTGCCTGGAATCTTGAACTACATCGAAATGTACGACCTCGCGGGTCTGGTCGCGCCGCGCGGTCTGTTTATAGAATCTGGCGCGCGCGATCCGATATTTCCGATCGACAGCAGCCGGGCGGCGGTCAGGAAGGCTCAAGACATCTATTCCGTATTCGGAGCGCCCAACAAGATCGGCCATGAAGTCTTCGACGACGAGCATGTGTTCTATGGCAAAGGGGCTTTCGAATTCCTCAAGAAAATGCTCTGAAGTGGGTTGCGATTTCCGACACCCAGTTGAGCTAGAAGCGCCCAAACGGGCACCCCGCAGGGGTGCGATGTTTATAGAGACGTAGTCCGTTGCGAGCGCGCACCCCAGCGGGGTGCGATGTCCTGGATCCGCTAGCTCCAGAAGTTACGAATCTCGTCGATCCTCGCGTCTTGAAGCCAAACCGTAATCGTCGCGTTGCCGCAGCAGTCGCAGGAAGCTATATCGTTCCTGCCGTCTTCTCTTACTGTGTACTCAGACGAGATCATATCCGTTTTCGCGGGGACGAAGAGTCCGACCTACCTCACTGAGAATCTGTAGATCGTGGAGCTATTGTACCTCTGACCCGGCTTCAGCACCGTTGACGGAAAACCTGGCTTATTGGGCGAGTCGGGGAAATGCTGCGTCTCAAGACAGAATCCATAGCGTTGCCTGTAAACCTGGCCGCCTTTGCCGGTGATGCCGCCATCTAGAAAGTTCCCGCTGTAGAACTGTATACCGGGCTCCGTCGTCAAAACCTCCATCACCCGGCCGCTGACGGGCTCATAGGCTCTGGCTGCAACCGCGAGCTTGCCGGTGGCATTGTTGAGCACCCAGTTGTGATCGTAACCTCGACCAAAAGTCAGCTGCTCATCCTGCTGGTCGATTCGCGTTCCTATGCCTGCAAACTGGGTGAAGTCCATAGGCGTTCCCTTGACGCTGCGCAACTCGCCCGTCGGTATTAGCCCCGAATCCACGGGCGTGAATCTGCTCGCATCGATCATCAATTCATGTTGGAGAATGCTGCCCTCGCCCGCGAGATTGAAGTAAGAATGATTAGTAAGATTGACGACGGTGGTCTTGTCGGTCCTCGCGGAGTACTCGATCTTCAGTTCGTTTTGGTTCGTCAGCGTGTAGGTAACTGTGACCGACAGGTTTCCCGGAAATCCCTCTTCACCGTCTTTGCTCAGATAGGTGAGCTCAAGGCCACCGCCCTCCTTGCTTTTGACTTCCTTCGCCTTCCAGACGACGGTGCCGAACCCCTTGATCCCGCCGTGCAGGGTGTTTTCTCCGTTGTTCTTCCTGAGCGTGTACTCCTTGCCGCCCAGGGAGAACCGGGCTTTCCCGATTCGGTTGCCGTAGCGCCCAATGATCGCTCCGAAATACGGGTTATTTTTCAGATAGCCATCAAGGGTCTCGTAGCCGAGCACAACATCGCCGAGCTTACCGTGGCGATCGGGCACCTTTAGCGAAACCACGGCGCCGCCATAAGTCATGATGCGGGCTTCCATGCCGTTGGCGTTGGTCAGCGTGTAGAGTTCCACTGATTCACGGCTTGCGGTCATCCCGAAGGCTTGCTTCTTGATTTCAGGCCTTACCATTGCTGTTGTTGTACCCAGCCTCCAAAGCGGAACGGTCAGGAGAGCCAAGGTAATAGCGGAAAAGATCGCCTTTGATTGCTTCACTCAACATCCTTCGTTGGGTTCATATTTGGCGCCAGTGATCGCTCGCGACACCACGGTTTCGCCTTCGAGGCCGGCCATCATTCTGTAACGCGAATGAAAGTAGGTACTACCGTAGACATTGAAGACAAGTCAAGCACGGCTGTGGTTGCAATGCCACGAGTCGGTTCCTATGCGATTGAAAGCGATCTATCAAAGGCCCCAAGGTTTCTGTCTTTGGCGCTATTCTGTAGAATGAATGCGCACCGCGCTCATCAACAAACTTGACCGCAAAGCTCGGCGCCGCTGCATCGTCGTCAGTTGACCATCGACATTCTGCTCGGCGTGCGATGACCTGGAGACTCATTCGATGAGCTTATTCCTTGGCATCGACGTTTCGACTACGGGATCAAAGGCGCTTCTCGTCGATCGAAACGGCGACGTCGTGAGCAGCGCAACGACGCTCCATGCGCTATCGACGCCACGGCCGCTCTGGTCCGAGCAGGACCCCGAAGACTGGTGGCAAGCCGTGGCAGCCAGCGTTCGTCAGGCGCTTCTTCAAGCGAACACTTCCGGCGAAGCGGTTTCTGCGATCGGCCTGACTGGACAAATGCACGGTCTTGTTCTTCTGGACGAACAGAAGCAAACGCTCAGACCCGCGATCCTCTGGAACGATCAACGTTGCGCCGATGAGTGCGACGAAATACGCGCGCGCATAGGCAGGCAACGCCTCATTCAAATCACAGGCAATGAAGCCCTGACAGGGTTCACCGCGCCGAAGATCCTGTGGGTGAAGAATCACGAGCCTGAGATATTCGCCCGCACCCGCCACGTCCTGCTGCCGAAAGATTATGTAAGATTCAAGCTCACCGGGTCTCTCGCGATGGACAAAGCCGACGGCTCGGGCACAATCCTGTTTGATCTGCGGAGCCGGAACTGGTCGCCTGAGATTCTCAATGCTCTCGAAATCCCATCCGAATGGATGCCGCCAACCTTCGAGGGTCATCAGGTCACGGGCGAAGTAAGCTCACAAGCAGCAGAGGCGACGGGCTTGCGAGCCGGCACGCCGGTGGTGGCCGGCGGCGGCGACCAGGCGGCGCAGGCTGTCGGCGTGGGCGCGGTCCGGCCTGGCATTGTGGCCCTTACGCTCGGCACATCGGGAGTGGTATTTGCCACCACCGAGTCATGCTTGATCGAGCCGGAAGGCCGGCTGCATGCGTTCTGTCACGCGCTGCCAAACCGCTGGCATCTCATGGGTGTGATGCTCAGCGCCGCTGGAAGCCTGCAATGGTACAGGGACACGCTCGCGGCTGATACGAGCTTCGATGAGCTGATGACGGAAGCGGCGGTCGCACCGCCGGGCAGTGAGGGTCTGATTTTTCTTCCATACCTTAGTGGCGAGCGCACGCCGCATCCAGACCCTCTCGCACGAGGCGCGTGGGTAGGCCTGACTCTGCGACACAAGAGGAGACACCTGACACGCTCGGTGCTTGAAGGAGTCGCGTTCGGACTGAAGGACAACTTCGCGTTGATAGAGAGTGCCGGGCTTGGAGCGATCGAACAGGTGCGGGTTTCGGGAGGGGGCGTAAAGAGCGCATTGTGGCGGCAGATACTTGCCGATGTGCTCGGCGCAGAGCTCGTGGTGGTCAACACGACTGAAGGAGCCGCGTATGGCGCGGCGATTCTCGCGGGCGTAGGCTTCGGCGAGTGGCCAGATGCGGAGGCGGCCTGTTCTAACCTGATAAAGATCGTGGAGCGGGTGTCGCCAGAGGAAAAACGAGTGGTACTCTACGGTCTTGTGCACGATAAATACAAAGACCTCTACCCAGCGCTAAAGCCCTCTTTTAATAGACTGGCTTCACCTTAGGACACCGCCCTCGTTTCTTTAGAATTGCTACTCCTAAAACGTCTAGAGTATAATCCGAATGCTATTAGTGCCCTCAGGGTAAGGGGCCCTCGGAGACCCAACCTCATGATCAGGTGCGACAACTGCGGGACCAATAACATTGACGGCAGCGAGTACTGCGATGAGTGCGGGATGAGGCTCGACCTGGTTCCACCCCCGCGCCCCCGCAAGCGCGAGCCGGCGCCCATTTACCAGCCCCCGAGCGCCGTCGACAGTGAGATCATAAGCTCTAATACCGTGGAAGGCCCGTTGCCGGCTCCGCCTTCGTTCACCACGTCGACCAGTATACCGAAGCCCGCGATGCCAGCGCGCGAACGCCGGCCGGGGGTTGATTCGCGAATCAGTAACGTGAATGCGCGGCGCGGACAAACGAATGAGCGTTCCGGGCCCGCCTTCAAATCAGATGAGCAGCGGGTGGACCATTCGGTGCCCCCGCCGGCGCCGCAGACGTTCGCTCTTGCTTCGCCGGAGGAAACTGGCGACCTTGAATCTGGCGGCGGGGTGCTTCAGGAGCGTGATGCGTCGCGGACGCTGGCGCGGCTCATAATCGAGCGGGGCGGGAGAATCGGCAAAGAGTTTCCGATCATCGGCATTGAGACGAACATTGGCCGCTGGGATGCGGACAGCGGCATATTCCCGGACGTCGATCTGGATGAAGACGATTCCGAAGCCAAGGTCTCGCGAAGGCACGCGCGCATCGTTAATCACAACAGCCAGTACTTCATCGAGGACCTCGGCTCGACTAACGGTACTTTCGTCAATAGAGGGCGCAGGCTTCTCCCAGGCAAGCGCCACATGCTTCAGAATGGCGATGAGGTAATTGTCGGCAAGACATTTTTGAAGTTTCAGATTCTCAAGTAAGAGGTTTCTGGTTTCTAGTCTCTGATTTCTGGTTCTGAGTTTCACTCGCGTTTCTGGGGTTCAAGTTCGCTCGAACCAGGAACTGGAAACTGGAAACCAGAAACCCGAAACCGATTTATGTTCTGTCCTGAATGCGGCAGTCACTTGCGGCCGGGAGACCCCCTCTGTGGAGAGTGCGGAGCCACGCAGGACCCGATGCCGGCGCCATCTCTGCCAGTCGTTCTAGAGGCGCGCAGCGGACACGTCGAGGACCGTATGCCTGAGTCGAAGAAACCAAAACACGTCCCGAGCCAGCAACTCGAACCCGGAACGCTGTTGCTCGACCGGTATTCCATCGTCCATCGTGTTGGCGGCGGGGGCATGGGATCCGTCTATCAGGCGCGCGACAAACGACTCGCCGATCGCCTCTGCGCCGTCAAAGAGATGATCGAGATGTTCGCCGATCAGAGTCAGCGCGCCAAGGCGGTCGAAGACTTCAAACGCGAGGCCGAAGTCCTCGCTCAACTCGATCACCCCTCGATTCCAACCGTATTTGACTACTTCATCGAGACCGGCAGGTATTACCTGGTGATGCGGTGGATCGGCGGCGGTGACCTCGCGGAACAGATGAGGGCTCGCGGCGGCATCGTCGACGAAACCACCGTCTGCAAGTGGGCCGTTCAGATCTGCGATGTGCTTCACTATATACACACCCAGAAGCCGCCAATTATCTACCGCGATTTAAAGCCGGCCAACCTGATGCTGGATGACAAGACCGGACGGGTGATGCTGGTGGACTTTGGCATCGCCCGCATCGTGCGTCCTACCGAGAAGGGCGTGACTGCGATCGGCACGATGGGCTACGCGCCTCCCGAGTTGTTCGCGGGCAAGGTGGAACCTCGCTCGGACATCTACTCGCTGGGGGCGACGGTATTTCACATGCTGACGGGCTCGGACCCGCAGGACAATCCGCTGCTGATCTTTGATTTCAGCAAGAACCCGAGGCCGTGCCAGATAAATCCAAGCATTACGCCCGAGATGGAGCGCATCTTGATGAAATCGGTCGCGCACAAGCCCGAGGACCGGCATGCTTCGGCCCTGGAATTCATGCGCGCGCTCGAAGCTCATAGCGCGTTTCTCGCAGCGCATCCAAGAGTCGAGCCGCGGCGCCCCCCCATGACTTCTCCGCGGTCATCTTCCTTTTCAGGACCGGCAGGGTCAAATGTGCGTGAGGCGCTTGCGCCGGCGTCTGGTGGCGCCGCGGTTTCCCCACCCGCGCCGGCGATGGAGTGGGTCTTCTGCGGACACTGCGGTGAAAAGATCGGGGCGGACGATGTTTTCTGCGCGCACTGCGGCTCTCGTCAGCCAACTCCCGGGAGTGCAGTCGCCGCAGGTGGCGGCTACGCGGGAGCGGGAGTGCCCGGGCGGATCACCGCGCAGCTCGTGATCGTTGGCACAAAGGATATGGTGAAGCCATTCGTCATCGATAAAGAGAGCGTCCTGATAGGCCGCACCGACCCTCACACCGGGATATTCCCCGAGGTCGACCTGACCATGTACGATGGCGAAACTAAGGTATCCCGCAAGCACGCGAGAATATACCGGCAGGGCGAACAATTCCTGATCGAAGATCTTGGCTCGGTGAACGGAACCATCGTCAACTCGGTCACCGGCGGATCGGTACGGCTCAACGCCAAATCCCCGCGGGTGCTCTCGGCAGGCGATGAAGTGAAGCTCGGCGGAACCACTTTGCAGTTCCTGTTGACATAAGTAAGCGATGTTCCGCCAGGAGCCGTTTAGATCACTGGCATTCGTTTATGACGAAGTTCTGTCCATTCTGCGGCAAGCAATTGAACCCGCGATCGAAGTTTTGTCCTCGGTGTGGCAAGGCCAGACCCGAGCGTCAGCCAGTCGGGGTTGATGTCGCCGACGATCAATCGGCCGCGCGGGCAGCCAGCGAGTCTGCGCGACTTCAGCGGAACTTCGAGCGCGCATCCGCCGGCGACCGACAGGCCGTTCCTCGCGTCGAAGGCGGGCCACGCACTGTGTCGACGACTTCGCGGCCGAACGGCGCTGTTCGAGTTCCGCGCTATTATGCGCCGCCGACGCACGCGCTCATAGGCTCGTCCGAACAGGCGGGATTTGCGCTGCGATACGGCGCCTGGATGTTTGATTTTCTCATCACGCTTATTGCGATCATGGGGTTCACGTTCGCGGTGACCGCCGCGAGCCGCCGATCGGTAGTTGGCTCGAACGCTGAATTGGCTATCGTAGCGGGGTTGACGCTGTTGCTGTTCGTGCTCAACTTTGTAGTGCTGGCCGGAATCGGCGGTCAAACGGCGGGCATGCGCATCCTCGGTATATACATCGTGCAGGTTGATGGCAGGCCCTTCACAATGAGGCAGGCGGCGCTGCGGCACCTGATAGGTTATCCCCTCTCAACGGTTTTGTTCTTCCTTGGCTTTCTCTGGATGTTGTGGGACCCCCGCCAGCAAGGCTGGCACGACAAACTGGCACGCACTATAGTGGTAATGTCTAAGTGAGAAAACGAATTGAAAATTGAAAATTGAAAAATGCAAATTGAAAATTGAGGCTTTACCATTTACGATTTTCAATTTGCATTTTTCAATTTTCAATTTTCAATTCGGACTTTGTAATCACCGATTCTAACTATGTCTACATTTGTCATCAGACCAAAAGACTACGAGCCTTCCATCGTCAAGCTTGACAGGATGAAGCTCACCATCGGCCGTTCCTCACGCAATGACATCTGCATCAGCGATCCCTTCGCCTCGCGCTTGCACGCGGAAATCAGACGCGAAAACGAGCAGGTGATGCTGGTCGACAACGGCAGCGCCAACGGCACCTTTGTAAACGGGCAGCGGGTCACCGGATCGCTGCGGCTTAACGTCGGAGACATCGTGCGCATCGGCGAGACCGAGATCGAATACACGTCGGGCGAGCAGGATATGCTCTCGGGCGCAACGGTCTACCTGACGGGTCTTGCGGGACAGTCGCTTCCGGCCGACACCATAACTTCGCCCATCCCTGCGCGCTCCACGACCGACCTGATCTCTTCCATAAGATCCGGCGCGATGTCCGGAGACTCGGGAACCAGTTCGGCCGCACGCGCCGCAATGAAGCCGGAGAAGCCCAGCCGCGATCTGCTCAGCATCGTCTCTCAGGTGGGCATAGCCCTTCTGCCGCGAACGTCTCTTGAAGACACGCTGAAGATGACCATCGACCTTGTCTTTCAGGCGATACCAGCCGAACGCGGATTCCTGTTCTTGAAGGAGAATGGCGATTTGAGCTGCAAGATTGCCCGCGGAATCAACGAAGCTGCGTTGCCGACGGCTTCGCAAGTGCAGCTCAGCCGGTCGATCACCAATAAAGTGCTCAGCGAAGGGGCTTCAGTGCTGACCTCCGACGCGATGCACGATCCGCGCTTTCAAGCTCAGCACTCGGTCGTGCTCAGCCAGATAAGATCGGTGATGGCTGTGCCGCTGGCTTCCGGGGAAGAGATTTTCGGAATGGTCTACGTCGACAATCCGTTCAACAATCGCTTCACGGAAGAGGACCTGAAGGTATTGACCACCATCGCATCGGTCGCTTCGATAAAAATCGAAAACGATCGGCTGCTTGACGAACGACTGGAGAAGCGGCGGATGGAAGAGGAGCTGAAAGTTGCTTCCGAGATCCAGATGCGGCTTCAGCCGTTTGCGCCGCCCAAAATCGACGGGTGGGACATGACCGGTGTGTCGTTCCCCTGCCGCGAGATCGGGGGCGACTATTACGACTTCATTCACCGCAAGCGCGACAGTCACTTGATCGTGGCGGTCGGCGACGTATCGGGCAAAGGCACCGGCGCGGCGTTGTTGATGTCGTCACTTCACGCAGCCGTGCGTGCGCAATCACAAACGCGAGCCTCGATCAGCGAGGTGATGGCCGAGATCAATCAATACATCTTCGAGAATTCGCCGTCCAACAAATTCCTGACGCTGTTCTATGGCGAGCTTGATCCTGACACCGGAACGCTCGCGTATTCAAACGGAGGCCACAACGCTCCTATATTCGTGCGTCGCGGCGGCGAAGTCGAGCGGCTCGACAAGGGCGGGCTTCCGATTGGGATGATGCAGGGCGTCGTGTATCAGGAGGCGTCTGTCGCGTTTGACCACGGCGACGTGCTTGTGATCTACAGCGATGGAATCACCGAGTCGATCAATGAGCGCGAAGAAGAGTTCGATGAGGAGCGACTGATCGAGGTGGTGAAGGACAATCTTGGCCGGTCAGCCTCGGGCGTCCGCGACCGAATCGATGAAGCGTTGTCGCGATTTGTGGGAACCACTGCGCCGGTCGACGATATGACGCTGATGATCATCAAGCGCACCGACGCCGGGTTCGAGGAAAGCGACCTCACGCTGCGTGCATGAAGAGAAGAGATATTTTCTATTTTCTATTTGATATTTTTCATTTGCTATTTCCGGAGCGACTCCCAAATGACAAATAGAAAATAAAAAACAGAAATAAGTCATTTCCTGCGGACACGCGAGGTTCTTTGCGACGATCCAATGATCTTACATAGTTCCCGGTTCTCCTCGATGATTTCAGAAAGCAGCTCCCGTCTCAGAATCTCACTCCGCTCGATGACGCGAAGCCAGATGGATGTTTCGTTCAACTCTTTAAGAACGACGCCGAGTTTGTGAACGAAGTCAGCCGAGCTTTCCGCGCCCCTTGCTTCGCCGTAGTTTGGCGCAGGGGAGGTCCCGGATCGCAGAATCTGCCCGGCGATGTGTTTACCGGCAGGCGTTTTGGGCAACCTTGATGTGAGCCTGATGATCCGTACAGCGAAATCAATCAGGCGTTCTTCAAGTTCGCCGGCTTTCGACTGAGAGGTTCCTGACTGAGAGGTTCCTGACTGAGAGGTTCCTGACTGAGAGGGATTGTCAGTTCCGGTTGGTTTCTCCATGGCTTATTCCTATCGTTTGATCGTTGACCCAGGAAGGAGCCAAATGATAAATGACAAATAGAAAATAAAAAATAGAAAATAAGTAGGCGATTATGGCAACGGCACCGCTCATCGAACCCGAAATAAGAATAGTTCCCCTGGCGGACGCGGACCTCGCCGGTCTCGAGAACCTCTTCGACGAGGAGTGTGCCGAGTGGCTCGAACTGCTGAGGTGGGACTACAAGGGCGCGAGCATGTTGATACGTGACGTCGCCCGCCAGGGTCAGCTTTCGGGTTGCGTAGTGATGAGCGGCAGCGAGCTCATCGGTTTCGCGTACTACGTGATCGAGGGTTCTCGCTGCTCGATCGGCGACATCTATGTTTCCAAACCGTGGCGCGGCATTGGTCTCGACAAGGAGATGGCGATTGCCATTTTCGATCAGCTCGACCGACTCCGGCGGCTGCGCCGGATTGAAAGCCAGTATGTCGGCCTTGGCAACGATGAAGTGGATGCTCTTTTCGAGGAACGCGGGTTCGAGCGGCTCGAGCGCAGTTACATGCTGGTTGAGCTCGGATCTGACGAACGGGACATCCGGAGCGTTGAGTTGCCGGACATCTCGATCAGGCGGTGGCAGCAGACCGATTTTGAGCAGGCGGCCAGGGTCATACATCGCTCGTACCGGGGCAAGCACGACAGCCGAATCAACAGCCAGTATCGAACGGTACAAGGGTGCGCCGAACTGGTGACGATATTGACCGATCACTTTTGGTGCGGCGATTTTCTCCCTGAGGTTTCGGTTGTGGCGGTGCGTCCATCCGGCGCACTCGCCGGGGTATTGATTGCGTCGCGGGTAGCGAGCGGAATCGGTCACCTCGGACAGATTTCGGTTCACCCTGGGCACCAGGGTCGAGGCATCGGGCGGCGAATGATTGAACTGGCGTTATCGGATTTCCGCCGGCGAGGGTACAAGTCGATCTCATTGGCGGTGACGACCGCAAACACGAATGCCTTTCATTTGTACGAGTCTTGCGGCTTCCGCACGATCCACACTTTCCCGGTATTCTATCGCGAGAAGAGATGAAGCTTAGCAGTGCAGAAGCCGACGATCTGAATCGGCGAAGAGTGTTTCGCAGGAGATATTGGCGACGCCAGTGGAATGTTGGGCTGATCTGGTGAGAATGGCCTACGGTCAGCTAGTCGTGCGCTAAGAGATCACAGTTTTGCATCTGGGTTTTGTGCACATCACCGTAAGCGACTAAGAAGTGATTAGGGGTTTGAATGAGACGGTCGATTCTTATTCTCGGAACTATGGCTGGAATCCTTTGTTTCGCTGCGGCAACGAACGACTCTCTTCGAGCATTCGAGCCGCAACTTATGAGGGTTAGGCTGAAGTGCACCTAGATGATCCGCGCGGTCTAAAATTTGAGAAAGTGTATCTTCAAGTCTGCTATCGGGCCGGGCAAGAATACACCGCAGCTTGTTATAATGATGTGCCGTCCGACTCGTCGGGCGTAGTTGAAACTCGCGTGCCGCGCGGCAGCTTGATGAGCGTCACCGTCTCCTCGTATGACCCAACGGTACGTCACATTGGCGCAACTTCGACAGATTCGTACTCTCTAACAAAGGCGAGTCTCGCGATCTTGGGAAGCGTGGAGCTGCAAATTCCCAACAAGGCGATTGAACCTATTGAGAAGGACATTATGCTTCGCCGGGGAGCTGCATTCACCGTTTGCCCGCCTGAAAAGCTGGAACAGGGAATGCTTCTATTTCGCAGACCCTCTGACAAGGATGTCTTGCACACCATCTGGTTCAGAGAGCGCTCTTCACTCGAGGGGACCGTGGTGGGTGGTTTGGAGCCTGGCGAGTGGCTCGTCAGCTATGTGCGCGATGACGGAACAGAGATTTCCTCCCAAACTCTCGCTATAAGCCGAGGAGAGGTGGCGAACCCCTGTCCCTAAGGGTCAGCCCTTCAAATCGCAACTTGCCGCACTACGGACTTACAGTCAGCTTCAGTGTATTCGACGTCTTCCCTGTTGAGTTGCGAACCTGCATAGTCAAATCGCCAGGCGCTTGGACTAACGCATTGACCAGCTGGCCTACAAGTCAGTCGCGCTTGAGCTCTCGAGTGAGAGCGATATGTTGTTCACCAACAACTGAGCCCCCGCGTTAAAGTCGGTCCCGCTGACTACCAGTCTGAATTTCTTTGCGTTCTGCCCGACAAAGAGTTGATCCCACACGTTCGCCCTCTTTTTCTTGTACACGAACCTCGACGTGAGCTGCGGCGTCTTATCCGGAGGAGGCGGAGGAGGATTCGGATCACCTTTGGTCACCGCGAACGTCTGCTGATTCGAGCGCGTGCTATCCGGATTTCGCACCTCGAGTGTGATCATTCGCTTGGCAGCCAGCGCGCTCGTAGGCGGATCAGCAACAAGCTCGAAGTTGGACGAACCCTGCCGAGTCGCGAGCGGTACGCTGTCACTCACATCGAAAACTACCGCGCCCGGTTTGACGTGACGAGTGACGACGCAGATGGTGACTCCAGACGAACCCGCCTTGATCGCAGAGGGGCGGGGCGTCGATGAACGGAAGCGAGTCGCTCCCCGCTGGGTGGATTCGGTAGATGAAATGATGGTGCTCGCTCAGATCACGATGGTCACCGGATCGAAGCGCGCAACGGCAAAGCCGTCGACTATCG
>WNFR01000538.1_pt1 | contig 69833 bp, 59 predicted proteins | sample 5400221 | NCBI WGS metagenome assembly WNFR01 (sample SAMN13153357, study PRJNA577476) | soil metagenome | isolation source: 40 cm soil under Madrone tree | place: USA:California | collected 2016-06-14
CGAAGTTTGCTGCGCCGGCCCGACAACGACAAGATTCACGGGGTTGCTCAGATACTCGCCGCTCGCGACGCGAACCCGGCTTCGTACGCGCGAGCGAATGCCGCGCTCAGCTTGCAAGCTCTGTTGCTCCGATCAGAGCGGGACAAGGTGATCGCCGCGAACAGAGAGCCGGTCTACCCGATTCCAGGGAGCTCCGATCGTCTCGCGATTGCGTCGATTCATATCCAGGGAATCGGGCACGCGTACTGGATTAACGATGAGCCAGGCGGCGACCGCGTCACAGCTTTGGTGGCCTTCCTGTTAGCCCTCGACGACGACCCGGGGCAGTAGTTCCGGCGCTGTGGATCAATGACTACACAAGCATCCGAAATAGCGAATTTGCTGATCAATTGCGAGACGAACGGCCCCGCGCCGGAGTATGTAAGAAGCGATCCGGATAATCCAACACCTCCCGTCCTGATTGATTCACACGGCGATGAAGTCTTCGTAGTCAGCGATCTTCATCTCGCTGATGGGCAAGGCGAAGATGGCAGGTATGACGGAAGCGAGAACTTCTTTTGCGATTCCTCGTTTCGCCGCTTCCTCAGCCACGCTCACGGCAATCTCAAATCCACCAATGCCATACTCATCATCAACGGAGATTTCATCGACTTTCTCCGCATCACGTACACTCCTCGCGAAGATTCGCAGTTCATCGAATGGCAACAGATTCTGGAACAGATCGGGATTCCAAAACCACTCTCGGAACTCACGTCCTCTATTTCGAAGAAGGAATCGACCTATGGATTGAAGACACACGATTACAAATCCGTGCTCAGGTTGCATATTGCGGTTAACGGGCACACCGGGTTCTTCGAAGCACTCGCGGAATGGCTAGGGAACGGCCACAGGCTCATCATCGTGAAGGGCAACCACGACCTGGAGTGGTACTGGCCGCCAGTGAGGAGCTATTTGCGTCTGGCTCTCGGGGAACGGCTGGCCGCGCAGTTGGGGACGGCCGATATCAAGGATGTCCTTGAGAATAGGGTCCTCCCAAACGTCAGGTTCATCGACGGCTCGCTGGTGATCGACGAAGACATCTACATTGAGCACGGTCACCAATACGACAAATACGCGCACGTTCTTGGACCCTCTACGTTGAATAATGGTGATCAGGAGTTGAATATTCCGTTCGGGTCATTCTTCAATCGTTACGTATTGAATGATATCGAGTTGAACTACCCGTTCCTCGATAACGTTCGCCCGACGACCAACATTCTTCCTCTATTGATCCGAGAGCGGCTTCCACTTGCGCTCAAGGTATTATTCAAGCACGTCCCTTTCGTGTTCAGGATAATCCCCAAGGGCTACTATCGCTACATGTTCAGCCAGGTGTTCTGGCTCTTTCTGCTGGTCATCCTACCGGTTTTGTTTATCATTTGGCTAATCCTGGGGATGTTTGGCCACGGCCTTGACCTGCTGACAACTCCCTCGCAGCCTCAAAGTTTTCTGCAGAAGACGATATTCACAGTTCTGACAAGCATTGCATCGCTGGTAGTCTCGTATGCCCTGGCTCGTCTTGTGGGCCGGCTCAACCTCGTGGAGCCAAGTGATCTTACGAAGTATGCGCGCGAGAAGCTTGCTGAAAAGTCTAATTATCGGCTGGCTACGTTCGGGCACACTCATAACCCGGACCAGTTCAAAGAAAATGACCGCTGGTTCTATAACACAGGCACATGGATCCCGATCGTCGAAATGTCGGGCGCCCAGATTCGAGAAGATAGGACGTACTCTTTTCTGCACCTCGCGCCCAATGCTTCCGGGAAGCTTGCGGGGATTCTCAAGCGTTGGGAAGATGGGGCCGGCCGCGCGGAGCCTGCGATTGTAATCAAGCGCGCCGGGGAGTGAGGGCAGCAACGTTTATGGCACACAGGCAAAGGATCATTCCACAAAAAGTCCTCGACAAACTCGAGCAGCAACGGCTACCATAATGACGTTTTGTAGCGGCGGCAACTTGGCCGCCACAGGGTTTGGTTCAGGAGCGCGTCTTCTCTGTTCGGAAATGTCTGCTGGTACTACTGCCCGACTTTCTGCCGGATAGCCAAAACGAGTTCCTTCTAAAAAAAGTTTCGTTAGAAACTCAGGAGAGACAATGAGAATATTCGTTGGAAACCTGTCGTACCAGACGACAGAAGATCAGCTCACCGATCTGTTTTCAGAGGCGGGTCCAGTCGAGTCGGCTACCATAGTGACCGACAGAGACACTGGCCGCTCACGCGGCTTTGCCTTTATCGAAATGGACAAGGACGCTGCGGCAGTGGCTATCGAAAAGTTCAACGGCGTTGAGCTAAACGGCCGAACCATCAACGTGAATGAAGCGCGGCCGCGGCCCGAGCGCAGCGGTGGCGGAGGCGGTAGAGGTGGTGGCGGCGGCTACGGCGGAGGACGCGGGCAGCGTCGCGAACCACGCTGGTAGTTGAGTCCTTAACAGAAAACTTAAGAAAGGCCGGGCTTCGTCCCGGCCTTTTCTTTGGAAACAAGGACGGCTCGCTCGGTCGCCGAATCCAGTCATACTCACTGTTCACGCGTTGCCGAAGTCACATATCAACGTAACGCATCATCGCCTCGGGATATCGCATTCCGACCGCCGCGCCTCTTGGCGCAAGCTCGTCGAGGCGGGCCAGGTCCTCTGCGCTCAGCTCGATCTCGGAAGCCGCCGCGTTTTCTTCCAGGTAGCTGCGCCGCTTGGTACCGGGTATTGGAACGATGTCTTCGCCTTGAGCCAGCACCCACGCCAGCGCCAGTTGCCCCGGATTGACTCCTTTCTCCCGAGCCAGCTCGGTCACCCGCGTGACCAGCTCGAGATTCTTTGAAAAGTTCTCTCCTTGAAACCTCGGTGAGTAGCGGCGGTAGTCATCGGCCGCGAGATCGTCGATGCTCTTGATCTGACCGGTCAGGAACCCGCGCCCGAGAGGACTGTACGCAACAAAGCCAATGCCAAGCTCCCGCACGGTTGCAAAGATCTCATCTTCCGGATCGCGACTCCACAGCGAGTACTCAGTTTGAAGCGCGGTAATCGGATGAACGGCGTGTGCTCGGCGAATCGTCTGCGGCCCGGCCTCGCTCAACCCGAGATAACGGACCTTCCCGGCGCGCACCAGTTCGGCCATCGCTCCGACCGTGTCTTCTATTGGAACGTTGGTATCGACGCGATGTTGATAGTAAAGATCGATACATTCGATTCCCAACCTTTTGAGCGAACCGTCGCAAGCCTCGCGGACGTATTCCGGCCGCCCATCGATCGTTCGAACCGTTGGATTGGCGGGATCACGCCGGATGGCGAACTTGGTCGCGATGATGACGGAATCGCGGCGCCCTCGAAATGCCTTACCGAGCAACTCCTCGTTCTTGTATGGGCCGTACGCGTCCGAGGTATCGAAGAAATTGATACCGATCTCGAGAGCGCGATTCAGCGTGGCGATTGACTCAGCTTCATCGGTGGCGCCGTAGAATTCCGACATCCCCATGCAGCCGAGACCTTGTTCCGACACGACCAGTCCCTGAGTGCCAAGTTTCCGTTTCTTCACGTTTTCTCCTTTGTAGAAGTTCGTAGTACCGCCGTCAGGCGCAAGTTAGTATTCGTGTTCAAGAGTCCTCATTTCACAAACTTCCGCCTAAAGGCGGTACTACGAAACCAATCATCGTCCGGTGTTTTTCATCATCGCATCGCGCTTGGCCTTGAACTCCGTGCCGGCTTTCCACTCGGGATACTTGTCTGCGTTAGCCACGCGGTAGCCCACCGTCATCAACAACCGCAAATCCTCGACCGCGCCCGAGAAATCCCAGTCTGGCTTAATCTCATCGGAAGGCTTGTGGTAGTCGTGCTCGGTGTATTCATCGCGCTTCTTCTTACCCCAACCCGCCGGCTTGCCGATGAAATCTATTCCGTCGTTGGGATCCAATGCCGGCACACCCACCTTCGCAAAGTTGAAATGATCGGAGCGATAGTAGAAACCCTTCTCAGGCTCGGGATCTGGTCTCAGCACACGCTTCTTTTCGGCGGCTGCCTGACGCAACACGTCGTCAAGCGTCGAATTGCCAAGCCCAACGACTGTGAAGTCACGAGTTGTTCCCCACTGATTCAAACCATCCATGTTTATGTTGGCGACGGTTTTTTCCAGCGGGTAGATTGGGTTTTCGGCGTAGTACTTGGAGCCAATCAGTCCTTTTTCTTCCGCGGTGACCGACACGAACAGGATCGAGCGGCGCGGTGGTTCCGGAAGCGCCTTAAACGCGCGAGCCATTTCGATCAAGCCCGCGCAGCCCGAGGCGTTATCGAGCGCACCGTTGTAAATCTTATCGCCCTTGTCGTTGGGCAAGCCTATTCCAAGGTGGTCCCAATGAGCGGTGTAGATTACGTACTCGTCTCTAAGCTTAGGGTCGGAGCCTTCAAGCTTGGCGACTACATTGTGAGAATTGATGAAGCGGGTCTTTTGTGACAGCTCGAGTTTCGCATGCGCCTTCAGATCGACTGGCTTGAAGTCTTTTCGGGTAGCTGCCTTCTTCATCGCGTCAAAGTTCATGCCGGCAGCGGCAAAAATCTCTTTGGTCCTGGTGTCTCTGATCCAACCCTCGACGTTGACTCGCGACATATTGTTGTCTTTGGCCACGAGATCGAAGTTCTCGACGGTCATCATCCCGCGGGCCACTTCCCACGGATAACCCGCCGGGCCTGAGTTCGTCTTGTTGTCCCACTCGTGAATGACAAAGATGCCGGCCGCGCCCTTCGCGGCCGCGATCTCATACTTGTAGGTCCATCTGCCGTAGTAAGTCATCGCCCGGCCTTTGAACATTTTTGGGTCGAGCTGCGCCGGGTTCTTTGGGTCCGGAACCGCCGGGTCGTTGACCAGCATAAGCAGAACCTTGCCGCGGACGTCCATGCCCTTGTAATCGTCCCAGCCGTACTCGGGCGCGACGACGCCGTAGCCAACAAAGACCATATCGGCATCGAAGCCGGTCTTCTGGGTCACTCGCACGCTTCGAGCGACGAAATCTTCGCTGAAGCGAAGCTTCATTTCTTTGCCCGATGCTTTGACCTTCATCTCGGCGTCTTGTTGAGTTGCGATACCGACGAGCGGGACCTTTTGAAAGTAAGTTCCGTCGGTGTTCCCGGGCGAGAGGCCGATCTTCTTGAACTGATCGGCGATGTAGTTGATCGAGAGATCTTCGCCATGAGTTCCGGGGCCGCGGCCTTCGTACTCGTCAGAAGCAAGAACCTTGATGTGACTCATCACGCCGTCAGGTTTGATAACGTCAAGCGCGGTCTGCGGTGGGCCCAATGGTTTTGGTTTCTGAGCCGAGCGTTTTTGCGCGACTCCGCCGAGAGAAAAGATCAGAACCAGGAAGACGGACAGAGTCAAGATATGCGAGCGTTTCATCGTATAATTCCTCCGCTTCAATTTAACTGCCACGCTAAGAAGAATGCCAGCTCTTCCGGATTCGAGAGTTGAGTCGCATCGTCTTATTGGGTTGCATTTGTAGCGATCGCATTGAACAAGAACGGCAACGTAGCGATGCTTTGGCCCCGATATTGTGGACGAAATGCGAACATCACTATGCGGCCTTTGCCTCGTTTCACTTCGACAATTGCGGCCTTGTTTGCAAGCTTCTCTCCGCCAAGCAGCCAGCCTGACAACAGCAACTCCTTCGCATCGGCGAAGCGAGCTATGACTCGCGCGTCGGGAGAAGTTGTCTCAAACGCGAGCGAGCCCTCGACCCAGGCGATGCTTTCATCGCGCGATGACTCGAGCAGCGGCGCTCCGCGAGTGATCGGACTAGTTGTATCAAGCTTGATCTTGAGAATCGAACCGGGGCAGTAAAAGTCCTTCGCGGGCACTCCCTCAAGCGCGTTCCTCACGGGCACGCCGAGCTTGTCGATCGCGAACTGTGAAGCTTCGTTGAGCGTGATCAACGTCCCGCCGTCTTCAACGAACTTCTTAAGAGCATCGACGCCAGCTTGGCCTAATCCGCCAGCGACGTCAGAGGGGTAGCGATCCTTGGAGAGTCCGTTGACGATCTGCTGAGAGCTCTGGGCCGGGATAATTATGCAGTCGAACCGCCCACGCAGATCCCCCAGCGTGCGGGCAAGATCTTCAGCCGCCTGCTTTGTGAAGTTACCGCTGATCTGACCGTGGTCACTGATCTTGCTGTTGATCCGAGGTGCGGACTTAGCCTCGCGGTTAAATACGATGGCGAGCTGATCATTAATGTGCTTACTGGTTGCATCGGAGAGTCGTCTGGCGCCGTCAGCGGTCAGCGAAAAGTCTATCTCGAAATCCGACCCGTTGTTGTACTGCGCCGGCTTTGCTGAAAGGCCCCGCATGTCAAGACCTGTGACGACCGGGTTCCTGCTGACCACTATCCATCCTTCCCGGCGCGACCCGCTGGCATCAGGAGCGTCACGATAGGAAACGGTCTCCCACTGTGCGGTGTACTGATCGCCGCCGGGTGGCGCGGATTTGGCAGCGGCTTCGGCCTGCTCTTTCGTGGGGTAGGGAACCTCAGTATCCTTTGCTACAAGCCTCAGCTCCAGGTTCCCGGCGCGAATGTCGAAATCCGTCACGGATGAGTAAGTGAGTCTTATGCCGAGCAACTTATTCTTGTATTGATCGAATACCCAGCGGGTCCATCCTTCATCCATCGAAGCAACGTAGCTCTTATAGAGCCCAACACGACGCTGTTGAATTGGACCACCGTGACCGCCGTTCCATCCAGAGCCGCTGTGTTTGGGCAAGGTGAATGGTTTTTCAATTCGAATGACATCGACTCCCATTAACAAGGAAAGCGTGTGCGCGGTAACATCGTACGGACGACGCGGCGGGCCGCCCGGATATTCGCGCAAGTCCGGATAGCGCTGGCGTTCGAGCAAGGTCTTCGCGAACGCTCCGTAAGGCTGAGTCATCGGAATGATCGTAGTGCCAGCGGGGTACTTCATGCCGTCCGCTTCGAACGCGGAGCCGGCATCTATCATCTCAACCTCGCCTCTGGCCAGAATAGACTCGAGCTTACTCCGCCCATCCCTTTGCCAGAAACTCTCTTCCTTCAGCGGAGGAATCAAGAACGCGAACGGCTCGCCGGGTTTGCGTTCGCGCACGGCGTCGTTACCAACTCGATAAAAGTCTCGCACCCATCGTTCTCGATAGCGTGCCGCGTTGCGCATCAAGGCGAACGCGCCTGCTTGCATGTAGTCTACAATGTTTGCCAGCTTCCACTCTCCGCCCGGCCACACGAGCGGAAAATTGAAACTGCGCACTTTCGGGTCAACTCCAACTTGGGGCGTCAGCTTCTCGAAAGGAATGTTCGTCGGCGACGCAATCCTCGCCGAAGCCGTTTCGCTCAGTATCCGTATGCCGCCGTGATAGTGCTGATAAGCGCGCGCCGGCGTCCACGCGTCGTAGACTCCGTTGGTCACTACACCGGCTTTCCCTTCGGCGATCAGTTCCCACGCCATCGACGAACCCATGAAGTTCACGCCCGCTTGAATGATCGGCGGCACGTTAGGCTCCCACGGCTCGACGTAAGGCGGCAGGAAGAACCGCGAGCCGGTGTCGCCTTGCTGATGAATGTCGTGGACGATCTGTGGATGCCAGACATTCTGGATCTTGTCGATGGTCAGTTGTGTTTCAACCTGCGTGAAGGCGTACCAGTCGCGGTTGTTGTCGTGGCCGGCGTAGTGATGGTAAAGCTCAGGAGGACTCGTTCCTTCCGCCGGTGTGCCCAGCGTCTTGTCGTACCAGGTCTTCACGATGTCTACACCGTCGGGATTGAGAGACGGCACAAGCAACACGATGCAGCGGTCGAGTATCTCACGCGTCTCGGGCGAATCATCCGACGCGAGCTTGTAAGCGATGTTCATCGACACCAGGTTCCCGCCGACTTCGGTCGAGTGAATGCCGCAGGTGATCATCACAATCGTGCGGCCTTCGGCGATGAGCTTCTCAGCTTCAGCATCGCTGCTGTTAATCGTGCGAGGGTCTGCAAGCTTGCGTTGAATCTCTCGAAATCGGTCGAGCCGCGCAAGATTCGCTGGTGATGAGATCGTCGCCAGGACGAAGGGCCGCCCAAGCGTTGTCTTGCCGAGTTCCTCGAGCTTGACGCGATCGCTGGCGCGTTGGAGTTGTTTGAAGTAGTCGACGATCTGCGCCCAGGAAGCCAGCTTGCGGTCGTCGCCGGGCGTGAATCCGATCACCTCGCGAGGCGCCGGAACAACAGCTTTTGCGGTGCTACGATTCGCGCGCCGGTTGCCTTGTGTGGCTTGTGGGTTCGTCAGCGCGAAGGTATTTGTTGCCAGAATTCCGGCGACGAGTAGCGTCACGGCGATCTGCGTTCGCGAGCGGGAACCGTCGAAATGCTGCATTGAGATTCTCCAGGTTGAAGCCTACCCCAGGAAGACTTTTCCATTCGATGTGAATGGGTCGCCAGCTATGCGGAAGTCGATGGGTTGAAGGCGATCACTACGCGCGAAAACAACTGCCTGTGAGCAGTTCGGGTGACCTTCGAGGTCAGGCGACGATCACTCGCTCACACGAAAGAAAATCGCGCCGCCGCCGACCGCCCATACGTGCGAGGCGTCTGCTCCCGCCACTCTTGAAATCGCCACGTCTTGTTCGAAAACCTTCGGCTCGCTCAACCACGATCGGCCCCCGTCAACGGTGTGATTGATGTACGGCCCCTGATCTGTCAGCGCCCAACCTTCATTTGTATTCAAGAAGAAAACATCGCGGACCGCGCTGGCGACCATCCACTGTCTGCGCCAGGCCGCGCCGCCGTTGGAAGTCACAAGCATCCGGCCGGCTTGTTGCTCAGTGGAGCCGGCGGCCGCGAACCCGTGGTCCTTGTCTATGAACTGGAGCCCCCGGATCGCGAACTGTTTCGCGCCCTCCCCGCGGGGATCTACCGGGCCATCGCCCGCCTCTATCTCGGTGCGCTGCTTGTCCCACGAGCGCCCGCCGTCCGTCGTGTTGTAGATGACTCCGCTTGTGCCAGACGCCCATCCATTCATCTTGTCGGCGAAGAAAATGCGCAGGATAGAGAGCGGAATATTGTTCTGTGAATTCCACGTATTCCCGCCGTCGGTCGTCGCCAGAATGGTGCTGGGTCCGCCCATGCCTTCGTCCTCGCCCGGCGGAGGAGTAGCCCCGCCGATCCATCCGTTATCCGCGTCGACAAAGAAAACCGCGACCGGCACTTGCTTGTAGCCAATCCTGGTTGGCGCCCAGGACGACCCACCGTCTGTTGTTTTCAGCACGATCCCATCCCCCCCGGAATCGACTCCCACAGCCCAACCCACATCGGGGCTTATGAAATGGATCGAGTTCAAACTGGGGATCACCATCTCAGACCGCTCGACCGACATTTCAGTCCAGTGCTGTCCGCCGTCGGTAGTTCGAACAATCACGCCGACTCTCTCCTCGAGACTTCCCGGATTCGGAGTGTCGCCGCAGACAAACACAACGCTGGGAGACACGACCGAAATCCCGGTGTAGAAAAACACGGAGAGGTTGACTCCGGAGTAGCTGAGGGATGCCGGCGGGCGGTATTGCGCAACCCATTTAGCCGGCTTTGGCGTGGCAGCGGGTGCGCCCTGTCGATTGCTGTTGCTCTGCGGCGTTTTGCAACTTGATGCACCGAGCGCGATGAGTGAAGCCAATAGGAACAGGGCTGTGCGCTTGTTGAATTCCATCCACTTCCTCTCGTGCCAGACTGTAATCGAGAGCGAGATATTAATGGATTGGGTCGAAGAGTGACAAGGGAACGGAATTGGAGGATGGAACATCAGGATGGAGGATTGAGGATGGAGGATTGAGGATGGAGGAGCGAGGATAGGGGTAGAGGATCCCGTTACGAGTCCGCACGGCTCGTTAGGGACGACACTCGAACTCCATCTTCGATCTTCAATCCTCCATCGTCCTTCCTCAATCCTCTACGCGAGGTTCTTAACCATCAAAAAGCCGTCGTCACCGCTTGTGTAGTAGCGAGGCATGCGACGCACGATTTTGTACCCGAGATCCAGATAGAGTCGCTGTGCCACTACGTTTGACGTGCGCACCTCGAGGCGAACGGTCGATACCCCGCGCCGGAGAAAACCCTGTTCAACCTCGTACATCAATCGCCGCCCGTGTCCGTAGCGTCGATGCTCCGGGGCGACTCCGAGAGCGACAACGTGACCGGTGCCGTCGGGCTCGATCATCCCGACGACAAAGGCGATCATCTGATCGGCTGGGGCGATGACTTTGTGGCAAACCGACTGCGCATGAGAAAGAAGGTAGCGTATGGTTTCGCGGTCGTAGGCTTCGCCGTCCGAGAAGCAACGTTGGTCGAGCCGCCAACACTCGTTAAGATCGCCGTGCCCCATCGCCATCACGACGGACTGAGTGGTCGCAGCCATCATAGACTCGATGAGATTCTTCTCTTTTCGCCGCCTCGGCCACATTTCGATGCCTACGCTACAAAGGAGCCAGGGGTATACAGATTCGAACTTGATTGTGACATCAGGTCGTGCTCGCGAAATCAACTTCATTATACGCCAACGAATGGATTCGCGCAGCAATTGATTTGAAACGGCTCGTGCAGGGTTGGACTTTCTTAGACCACTCAGACCTGGGCCTCGATGGGCTGAAGTCCATTCGCGCGTGTAGTCGCTAGATCGTGAGGCGCTGCTATCCGGATGCACCCAGTCTCTTACCCAAGAAGCACGATCATTCCGTGGTAAGCGCAGAGGCACAGATAGATGCCGACCACCAGCTTGATCCCAAGCCGCGCCGTTCGTAGATGACAGAAATGGTAGCAGATCAGCAGACCGAAAGCGGTTACGGTCATCTTTACCAGGAAAAACAACACGGCGTTGTGCTGAATCAGCGATGCCATCAGCGGGTTGCCTTCGGCTGCGACTCCGCGACCGATATGCTGCATCGTGGCCACCGCATCGTAGCCTGACATCGCGATCGCTGCGAGAACATAGGTAAACAGCTTGGTGTTCTGGAACGGTATACTCGACGTGACCATGGCCAACCTCTTCTGCTCAGTCTTCTAAACGCGCGATTGGGAATGGGCTCCCAAAAAACTTCGCGCGATTCCAAGATACTTCTAATATGAGCACCAAAGATGCTATCAAAGCAAGCGGCGAATTAATAACCCGATCGGGGTATCACACGATTGACCCCGAAGAGCGGTCGAGTTCGATCAACCCAAAAGCCTGTGCTAGAATCCGTTGCTGCAAACCTTCTCGCTCTATCAAGAGAAGATGTTTAATTGGTCTCAGATTTCAAAACGAGTCGCGGAGTAACGAGCATATGGGTGGAGCGAGGACTGTAAAACCGCCGAGGGGCAGTGAAATCAGTTGCAAAGGCTGGCATCAGGAGGCGGCGCTCCGGATGCTGATGAACAACCTGGACCCCGACGTTGCCGAGAAGCCCGATGAGCTGATCGTCTACGGCGGCACCGGTAAGGCCGCGCGAGATTGGCGATCCTTTGACGCGATTGTCCGTTCGCTGCGTGAGCTTGAGAACGATGAAACGCTGCTGGTTCAATCTGGCAAGCCGGTCGGCGTCTTCCGCACCCACGAGTACGCGCCACGAGTGTTGATCGCGAACGCGAACCTCGTCGGGCACTGGTCTAACTGGGCTGAGTTTCACCGCCTCGAGCGAATGGGACTGACGATGTACGGTCAGATGACCGCCGGGTCGTGGATCTACATCGGCAGTCAGGGAATCGTCCAGGGCACGTTTGAAACGTTCGCCGCTGCCGCGGCCAAACACTTCGGCGGATCGCTCGAAGGCAAGCTGATCGTGTCAGGTGGAATGGGCGGAATGGGTGGGGCCCAGCCGCTGGCGGCGACGATGAACGGCGCGTGCTTTCTGGGCATTGACGTTGACCCCGACCGTATCGCCAGGCGCATCAGCACCGGCTACTGCGATCAAATGGCGACGGACCTTGACGACGCGTTGCGCATAATTGCCGAAGTCAGGTCGAAGGGCGAAGCGATCTCCGTCGGTTTGGTCGGCAACTGCGCCGACGTGCTGCCGGAGCTTGCGCGACGAGACATCGTGCCGGATGTGCTTACAGATCAGACGAGCGCGCACGACGCGCTGAACGGTTACGTACCCAACGGCATGGGCTTTGAAGAAGCGTCAAGGCTTAGGCGTGACGACCCGGATGAGTACATACGCCGCTCGATGGACGCGATGGCGACGCACGTTCGTGCGATGCTCGAACTGAAGCGCAAGGGCGCGGTGACTTTTGATTACGGCAACAACATCCGCGCGCAAGCGAAGCAGGCGGGGCTGGAAAACGCATTCGAGATCCCCGGCTTTGTGCCTGAGTACATTCGGCCGCTCTTTTGTCAGGGCCGCGGCCCGTTCCGCTGGGTTGCGCTTTCAGGAAATCCGGAAGACATTCGCAAAACCGACAGCCTCGCGCTGGAGTTGTTTCCCGACGATCAAGTACTTTCTCGCTGGCTGAAACTAGCAAGCGAACGAGTTCAGTTTCAGGGGCTGCCCGCGCGAATTTGCTGGCTTGGCTACGGCGAGCGCGCGGAGTTTGGCGAAGCGATGAACGACATGGTTCGCACCGGCAAGCTCGACGCGCCGATCGTCATCGGACGTGATCATCTCGATACGGGATCAGTCGCGTCGCCATATCGCGAGACCGAGGGCATGCGAGACGGCTCGGACGCGATAGCCGACTGGCCGCTTCTTAACGCATTGTTGAACACGGCTTCGGGCGCGTCCTGGGTTTCGATTCACAACGGCGGCGGAGTGGGCATCGGGTATTCGCTTCACTCAGGGCAGGTGACGGTTGCGGATGGAACGAAAGACGGCGCGCTGCGATTGAATCGAGTGCTGACCAACGATCCGGGCATCGGCGTCGCCCGCCATGTCGACGCGGGATACGATGAAGCCCGACGGACGGCCGAAGAGAAGCAAATCAAGATTCCGATGTCGGGAAGCTGAGAACGCTCAAGCCTTGAAGATATGTGCTGAGAAGGCACGGGGGCTGAAGGGCCTCCTACTACACGGCTCGCCTTCGGTAAGCGCGAATGAAAAATGTTTTGTCCCCGATCTGTTGGTTCGGATTGTGATCGGGACCGAAGATGGCGCACGCCTCGAAGTTCTGCTCAATCCACTGCATCAAAGTCTGACAATAGTCTCGCCCGAACGCCTCCGCTCCGAACTCGGATGTGGCTCGATTGGTCACAAGAACTAGTCGAGTGTCTGACTGGATTAGTTGCCTGATCGCTCGCTCTTCTCCCTCGCGGTCCAGATAACCCGGCGTTGTGATTTCTTCTCTCAGCGGGTTGGGCCGATCGGTGAAGAAGTTTAGCGACGAGCCTTCCGGCATCACGGCGACCGACTCTCCAGGGGCAGTCTCGAGCTTGATGAAGCCGATCGCTTCATCGATTGCCTTGCCCAGATCAGGAATCGCTACCATCGTTCCGCGGTCTGTATTGAGCACGTATGTGTTCCTGTCCCGAAAGCGAAATGAGAACTGCGGCGCGGTTATAGCAACGTCCAACAGCAAGAGCGCGACCGCGATATTGCGGGCGAGACGCCTGGTATCGGGCTGGCGAAACAGGTTCGCAAACGGATGCACCCAGGCATACGTAAACAAGATGACCGAGGCCGGCAACAAGTAGGAACTGTAAGCGCCGCCGCTGCGTACTCTGAGAATCACTCTCGCAAGGCTCGCAAGCGCGTACACCGCGACTATCAGGACGATTATCGTCTCGCTGTTCACAATACCATTCGAAGACTGCTTTCGGTATCGATTGAATTCCAGGCCGATTAATCCAACCAGCAACAGCGGCATCGCCAGGTATGGGCCTTTTTCAAAGTTTAACGGGCCTAAAAACGGCACAACCACGATGAACAGCGAGATGGCAAACAGGACCCAGATCATCGCATAGCTGGCCCGGCCCGCGTCGCTTACCCTGCTCAAGTCCACCATAGGGATTTTACCGGCGGCCCGGTCGCCTTTTCGCCACGTCAGCAGCATGCTCACAGTTCCGACGACGGCCGCAAGCGCGCTGACGCGCACCGCCGCGCCGATAATACTGCCGATTGATTGTAGTGGTTGATCGAAACCGGATACACGCTTGTTGAAGTAAACCAATTCCGGCGGCAGATGGCGAAAGAAGAGAAGACTGTCCTGGGCCAACGAATGCCAACCTACTCGCGAGGCGATATATGCATAGACTCCAAGCACCAGCATCGCAACGGGAGTGATAAATATAGTCCCAAAGGTCACCGATCTGCGCACGCTCGGATAGCCGGCCAGAGCGGCCGCAATGATCCCGGCGCTCACCGCTGCCAGTCCCATTTCAGTCTTCGCCAGCATCGCAAGGCCGGCAACCGCTCCAGCCATCGCGAGCGAGACACCAACCCTCCGAGGCGGCAACGCCAGGCCTTTAACGCTCGCATCTCCGCTCGACGTTGCCGTGCTTTCCTCGCGTTGCTCGAGAAAATGCACGACAAGGGAAAGTGACGCCAGCCCGAGCGCGCATCCGTGAAGAGCCGAGTAAGAGTAGGGCAGCACGTAGTTGCCGGCTTGCTTGAAGGCGCAAAGCCACATCACGCTGAGCGTCGTCGCCGCCGCGGGCACGCGTCCCATCAGCCGCCGCGACAGCCAGTAGACCAACGCCAGAATCATCATCGCCGTGAAGATGCCGTCCGCGTAAAGCACAGCCAGCGACGGACCAAAGATCCGATAGAGCAGCGTGTTGATGTAAGGGGAAAGCGGGCCGTAGATATGGCGCACGTCCGAATACAGCATTTCGCCGCGCGCGAGTCTCAGTGGCTGATTCATCTCGCGACCGCAGTCTACGAGCGGGTTGCCCCACCGCTCCCACGAGACGGCCAAGCCAAATATAAACGACACAGCTATGAGGGCGACCCAGGGAAGGTCGCGTTTGTCTATCCGAGTGGCCACGATTAGGCGCGATTATAGGCGATGTCCGCGGCGGTGACAAATACTAACCAGGATCTCGTTCACTCGTTCTGTGGAGCAGTGTCCGGCGCCTTGGCTCGCGGCTCGGACGCTTCCAGGAACTCCGTCGTAAACTCGGTGACGCTTGGGTGTTCTTCGGACAGGAGCGCGGGTCGCAGCTTGATGGTTGGTTCCGGCTTCGGCGAGGGCAGTTTTCGCGAGCTCGGCTTGCCCCACGTCTGCTGAAGAAATGGATAACACATCAATCCCATTCCGAAGATCGCAACCACCACTGCGATCACTGAGAGGTACGGTGTGAACTCGCCGGCGGGGTGGATATTCTCTTTGCCTAAGATCTTCAGGCTGGCTCCAACGGCTGCGGCGCCGAACGTTAGGATCAAGCCCCAGATCAGCATCGCTCGTTGTCTTGCATTAACACCCGGTTCTCCGTGGCTCACCGGCTTCACCATTGGAGTCTGATCGTTTATGAGTTCCGCGACCGCTTGCAGTTCCATCCCGCAAGATCGACAGAATTTTTGCTCCATTGATGCTTCAGATGAGCAGTTCGGACAGTACATTGTTTGCCTCAGTCCTTTGCTTCGATCTGATCGATGATGTGGCCGCCATCAATCAGGAAGGCGCCAACCATCGGGCCAGCAGCGCCGCGCTCGATCCCGCCACCCAGTAGAGCGCCGCTCGCAGCCAGGGACGACCAGCAGTGATGCTTCGCTTTCATTCCTTCTTTTACTCGGTTGTTCGCCGGTTGCTATACTCGCACGTGATGCGTGAAACGTGATGAGTGCTCACGTATCACGAATTACTCATCATTTCGGAGTATACCCTTTGGAATGATTAACCTCATAGCACAAGGAACATATGGCGAAGCTTGACACCACGAAGTCAGATAGCCTTTTCAAACGCGCGCAGCAAATGATACCCGGCGGGGTCAACAGTCCCGTCCGTGCGTTTCGCGCAGTCGGCCGCACGCCTTTATTCATCCGTGAAGCCGCGGGTGCTCGCATCACCGACGCCGACGGCAACAGCTACATTGATTACGTAGGGTCGTGGGGACCGATGATACTTGGCCACGCTCCGTACGTGGTTATCGAAGCCATTCGCGAAGCCGCCGCACGCGGAACAAGCTACGGCGCGCCGACTGAATTGGAGGTCGAGCTCGCCGGCGAAATCATTTCAGCGTTTCCCTCAATCGAACGAGTGCGCTTAACGAGTTCCGGCACCGAAGCCGCGATGAGCGCGATCCGGCTGGCGCGCGGATTCACCGGCCGCGATCGGATAGTCAAATTCGAAGGCTGTTATCACGGACACAGCGACAGCTTGCTGGTAAAAGCGGGGTCGGGCCTCGCGACCTTTGGAACACCCGACAGCGCGGGCGTGCCGGCCGACTTCGCTCGGAACACGGTCGTGGTTCCCTACAACGACGCGGAGGCTTTGAATCATACCTTTGAAGAGCAGGGAATCGGGATCGCTTGCGTGATCATCGAACCGGTCGCAGGAAATATCGGTTGCGTTTCTCCCGATCCCGGATACCTCGAAGCCGTCCGTGAAATCGCCTCACGTCACGGCGCGTTATTGATCTTCGACGAAGTGATCACGGGGTTCCGCCTCGCCTACGGCGGAGCGCAACAGGTGTATGGTATCAAGCCGGACTTGACCTGCCTGGGTAAGATCATCGGGGGCGGTCTCCCGGTCGGGGCGTTCGGCGGGAGGGCGGACGTGATGGAACAGATCGCGCCACTCGGTCCGGTTTATCAAGCTGGAACCCTCTCGGGAAACCCGCTCGCGGTGACCGCCGGCCTGGCAATCCTGAAACTGTTGAGAGATTCAAACCCCTACGAAGAACTCGAACGTCGCAGCGCAAAGTTAGCGCAGGGCTTACGGAATGCAGCAGCCGAAGCCGGCATACCATCAACTGTGAATCGAGTGGGCTCGATGCTGACAGCGTTCTTCACCGAAGGCCCGGTGACCGACTGGCCAAGCGCGAAACAGTCTGACGCTGAACGCTATGGGCGCTTCTTCCGAGCGATGCTTGAAGAGGGAGTCTACCTCGCGCCTTCGCAATTCGAATGCGCATTCGTGAGCCTCGCTCATAACGACGAGTTGATCGAGAGAACGATTGAAGCTGCAGGCCGCTCAATGCGAAATCTGACTGACTGATACGACGCCAGAGAGATTGCGTCCCAACGCACATCGTTGCCGTAACTCGGTACCCGCCACGGCGGCTATGCTTTATTGGGCTCATACTTCCTGAAGACCAGCGCCGAGTTCTTCGACCCGAATGCGATGCAGTTGCACAGCGCAGCGTCGATGCGAGTTCCGCGCCCGGTGTTCGGCACATAATCAAGATCGCACTCGGGATCGGCGACCTCGACGTTGATCGTCGGAGGAGCGTAGTTGTGCTCCATCGCCATCAACGTGGCCACAACCCCTGCAGCCCCGGATGCGCCTTGTGCGTGACCGATCATCGATTTGGTTGAGCTTGCCGGGATAGTTCGCGCGCGGTCGCCGAAGGCCATTCGGACCGCCGCCGATTCAGTACGATCGTTGATCTTGGTCGCAGTGCCGTGCAGATTCAGGTAGTCGATCTCATCCATCGTAAGCCCGGCGCGCTCGACGGCCATCCGCATGGCTCGCGCGGCGTCGTGACCGGTCGGCGCGATCTGCACGCGATGATAAGCGTCGCAAGTCGAAGCATAGCCCGCCAACTCGGCGTAAATCCGCGCGCCGCGATTGAGAGCGTGTTCGAGTTCTTCGAGTATCAGGATCCAGGCGCCTTCGCCGAGCACGAACCCATCGCGGTCGCCGTTGAAAGGGCGCGAGGCGCGAGCCGGCTCCTGGTTCCATTTCGTGGTGACCGTGCCCATTCGGCAGAATGCGGTCATCAACCCGAACGTAATGCAAGCCTCCACGCCGCCCGACACGACGGTGTCTATCTGGCCAAGCCTTATCGCGTTCCACGCATATCCCATCGCATCGGTTGAGCTGGTGCAGCCGGTCGAGAGAACGTGACTCATGCCGTGAAGCTGGTAGGCCATGCTAATCTCGCTGGAGAGCATACCGACGAACGACGCGACGATTGAGTACGGGCTGACTCGGCGATAAGCGGCGTCGTGATCCGCCCGGTCGTAATACTGTTTGTACTGGCGCTCGGCGAACTCGATGCCACCGGCTCCGGTGCCTATGATTACACCGATGTTTTCGCGCTCGGATGCCGTGAGCCCTTCGAGATTGATGCCGGCGTCTTGAGCGGCTTCATCGGTGGCGAAGAAAGCCATCGGCACCGCGCGCTGCACGCGGTCCCTGTCTTTCTTGGAGATGTAACGATCAAAGTCGAAGTCTTTCACTTCGGCGGCCACTTTGCAGGACAGCTTCGAAGCATCGAATAGAGTGATGGGTCCTGTGCCGCTCACGCCACTGGAAGTATTCTTCCAGTAAGCATCTCGGCCGATGCCGTTGGGACTGACGGCTCCCATTCCGGTGACAACTACGCGCCTTAAACTCATCGAGTCTGCCTCCGCCTGGATGTGGTTGTGTCGTTGAAGCTCTGAGTTGGTTGATTGTACGACAGGACCGGGTCTGTTATCCACGCGAGCACAGAATTGGCGGTCGGTAATTGGCAGGTCCAGACAGGAAGCAACAAGACTTGCTGGAACGAATCGTGAAACTCGGTTCAGTCCCTTCATCCACGAAGCAGCTTCAGGATAACTTGAACGCCCCACACTCTGGAAGTAAGATGAGTCCGAATTACTCGCCTTCACTGGGTAACGAGCAACCAGGCTTGGGCTGAAAGCCACCGGGACGCTGGAATCGAGGTCGGGCAACGGACGCCCAGGACTGGAAAGCCCGTGAGCCGCGATCTCAACCGGCATCCTGCAGCTCGGTCATCGGTGGAGGTGATCATGCTTCTGAAGATTCAAAAGGTCGTCGATTACATCCATGCCAATCTGGAGAAGAGGATAACTGCCGACGACCTCGGGCGAGCAGCGAGACTCTCCCGGTCTCGTTTGTGCTACTTGTTCAAGGCCGAGATGGGCGTAGCGCCCATGCAATACCTGAAGCGATGCCGAATCGAAAAGGCGCGAGACCTGCTGGAAAGCACGCCCCTCAGCGTAAAAGAGATCAGATCAAGGGTCGGATTGTCAGACCGAAGCCATTTCACTCGAGGGTTCAAAGAGACTTTCGGCGTGACCCCCTTCGAGTATAGAAGGAAGAATCCCGAGAATTGCTAGTCTGATTATAATAGGAAAGTATATAGGATAATTGGCCACGGACAATAATTTTGGCCACCTTTTTCTTATTGCGTCGAGGAATGTCTTGCGAGATACTAGCCGTCTCCGAGGGGCTCTTGATGAGATTACCTACATTGAATTCTAAATGCGGCGAAGATTTAGAATGCTCGTGCGTGCGGAGCCCGGCGAGCGAGAAATTTGTCCGCCATGCCAATGTAAAGGACTAGTGAAGCGATGATTGAAAGACCACTCCTACTTTTTGGTATCACTGTTGTAGCAATCTTCGGCGCGTGCAGTGCGCCCACTACTCTATCCAGGAGTAGATTCCTCGCCAGCTTTTCCCCGGCGGATGTGATAAAGCGAAGTTATGCTCCGCCGGACTCTCAGCAACAACCGAGTATCTCGACGGGTGGAACTTCATCAACGTTGGGCAGTCACGAAGTCCATCACAGTTACAATAGCGCGGCTCTCTCAGTCAGCCAGAACGATGAACTTCAATTCCTTTTAAGGATCAAGAGAGAGATAGCACAACAGATTGAGAAGAGTGGCGGAAAGGTGGTTGGCGAAGGCTCTGGGGAAAGCGATTACTCCATCGAATATGCAGACGGTAAAGTAGGTGGCTGGGTTGATGTTGTGGGAATGCGCGGTGCAGGCGATAGCTATAGGCTAGTTATCATCGTAACCGAGAAGTAGAAGGCTCAAGAACTCCACAAAGCGAACTGTAGATGCAGCGTTGGTGCGCGCGAGTCGCGCTAGCGTGAGGCTTTGTGTGTCTGAAAAAGGCACGTGATTGAAGCCTGGGGTCTAGCTTCGGTCGCGACTTAGCGCTGCTGCGTCATCGAGCATGTCGCTTTCGCTAACGATCGTCAATGCCAAGTTAAGTAATAAGGAGGCAGAGGTCACTATGAAACCAAGAGTATTCAGGGTAACGGTCTTTGTTTTACTGGCTCTATTAACTGTCAACACTGCGGTGATCTTTTCTCAGGCCCAGCGGCCCAACAGCGACCCACCCAACTGTTGCCAGGATACAAGAGCGAAAGAGAGTGACGGAATTGTGGCGGTGATTAACGGTAGCACGATAATAAGAGAGAAGGAGATCGATGAAGCAATAGGCTCGCAACTCTACAGCCTGCAAGAGCGGATCTACAACCTACGCAAGAAGACCCTCGAAAACCTGGTAGCCCAGATACTACTTAAGGAAGAGGCCAGCAAGAGAGGCGTGACCGAAGAAGAACTCAGGAAGCAATTGATGCCCTACATGGTGGATGTAAAGCAAAGTGAAGTGGACAAGAGTTACGCCGACATTCTGGGCACTCTGGAGAACATGAATGAAGATGAGGCAAAACAGAGAATCAGGCTCGACCTGGAGAGTCGGTTGAAGTTGGACTTGTACAAGGTAGCCGTCTCTGAGGTCATAAACAGAGCCCGGATCGAAACATTTCTAGCCGTGCCAGTTCCGCCGTCTTCCAGAATAAATGCTGAAGGACCATCGAGAGGACCACGCGATGCGCCGGTGACAATCGTAGAGTTTTCGGATTTTCAGTGTCCCTATTGTAAACAAGCGGCCATCAGCCTGAAACCTGTGATAGAGGGCTATGGTTCCAGTATCAGATTAGTTTTCAAGCAAATGCCGCTGTCCATACACCCTGACGCATTCAAAGCCGCTCAGGCTTCCGTGTGCGCAGCGGAACAGGGAAAGTTCTGGGAGTTCCATGACGTTTTATTTGGTTCGGGCGACTTATCCGAACAGGCATTGAAGAAACATGCACTCAATCTCGGCTTGAAAATGAACCAATTCAACACCTGCCTGAGCGCGGAAACCAGCGCCGCCGTAGTTAGAAGAGACATGCAGGAAGCGATGCGGGCCGACGTTCAGGGCACGCCAACCTTCTTTGTCAACGGCCGGATTATGAGGGGAATAAGAAACGTGGAAGACTTCAAAAATGTGATCGACCAGGCGCTGCAGCAGGAGCATAAAGAAGCAAAACCAGCATCAACACGATGAAGCCCATTACGGTCCAATGACGCGCAAGAAGACTTCAGTCGAGTCGGGTGAACTCGTCATTGGACAGAAGCCGCTACGTCAGTGACCCCAGGCAAGCACGGAAACAATCGACGCGAGAACCGTGAGGTCCTGCGGCCAACAATCTCTTTCATTCAGTACAACCGGCCGGTCAATTCCGGCGAAAGGAGATATAGACATGAAGAGTCGAGCCAGGATCACAACGCTTCTGATATTCGCGTTCGCCGGTCTGGCGTTCGCCCCGCAATCGCTTTCTCAAACTGAAGGCAAGTCTGCGGAAGGCAAAGTCTCACAGCCTAGACTCGCCGCACGTGGAACTGACGAACAGAATCTCTTAGAGCTCGCGTACGGCAAGCTCGTCTTGTATGTCAAAGCTGGTCACGCCTTTCGCGCGGCGCGGAGGAGCGAGGGTTACAGCACGGCGGACGAACTCAGACTCGAACTACAAAACATACGCACGGGTCCAGTTGACGAGATATTGGACAAGGCTTACGGGCGCTTTGTAACAAAACCGACTGGCTACCTGGTTAAAATAATGCCGAGTCTGCGTAGATTCGACGCCGGCCCGAATCATGTGCAGTATGAAGCCAGCTGGGTCCCTGGTGACTATAAACGCACCATGCTTGAAGATTGGGATAGGACCACAGTGAGGGACGTTCTCCGACTGATGGGCGCCCACACGCATGACATCGACAAATACACTTCCTACGAAGTAACAATCAGTCTGGAGGGGCAGCAGCGGACCTACCGTGCGATGGTTCTCTACCACAATGGATTTCAATCCGCCTCGGAACCGAGAGTAGAGTTCGCGGACAACATTGTGGGGCAGACGGTTTTGGCTCAAGCCTATTATGAGAGTCGACCGCCGGTAAGGTCGTCGTGGCTCAATTATGTAAAGACGGATAATTATCGTGAGCACGCTGCAGCCAGCGCACACAAGAATGGAGAGGCTCTACAGAAGAAAAGGGAAGAGGCAGAAATCTCCTGGCCTGGTGTGTGGAGACAAGCAAATGGCGAGTTCGAATCTCAGGCACTGACTGGCAGCTCAATTGCCGTGATTCCGCCTGCTTTTTGTGATAACGATCCAGGAATTTGCGACCCGCTCTCCTGCAACTATCCGAGTTGTCTTGCTCAGACGCCCGAGACTGATGGAGAGGTTGGAGCGTACAACGCGTCCTGTAAAGAGTATATTTCCTGGGGAGCACGCGCTTCACGAAACCAAAACAGTAGTCTTAATCATATTTTGGGAAAGCACAGCGCCAGTGATGGTCTTCAGAAGTTGTGCCATTATAGTCCCGCGTGCGATGTGCTTTGCCAGATCGAAGTCCAGAACTTTACTGTCAGTGACACGGGACTTACCATCGATGCTTGTCATGCGTATGCCTCCACACAGTTGCTTTCGGATAGCAGCAATGGGGGGATTGTCGCGAATGGCGCGACTTGCACTGCTGTCGCAGGCGCCGCCGTAAAGTCATGCCTCTTCTGTGCATGCAACGTCGAAGTTAGTATTGTCGGCGTTACTGTCAATGCCGGCGGGGCATTATGGACCTACGAACATCATTTGACCGACACTTGCGAGCCTCCTACAAATTGCGCTACAGATCCCACCGCTTGTGGCGGACTAGGCGGCGGCGGGGACTTTGAAGCCTGCTCGGGAAACGAATGTTGGCTCACCCCCATACTCATTGATACTTCAGGGAACGGGTTTGACCTGACGGACGCAACCGGGGGCGTTAACTTCGACTTTTTCGGCAACGGAACAATACGGCGGATATCGTGGACTGCCCAAGGCGCGGATGACGCCTGGCTGGTACTCGATCGGAATGGCAACGGCGCCGTCGATAGTGGCCGCGAGCTATTTGGTAACGCAACGCCACAACCACATTCGGCAAACCCGAATGGTTTCCTTGCATTGGCCGAATTCGACAAACCAGCAAATGGTGGAAACGATGATGGTATGATAGACAACCGCGATGCCATCTTTTCTTCGCTTCGACTGTGGCAGGATTCAAACCATGACGGTGTTTCGCAACCAGATGAGCTTCATACACTGCCGAGCCTTGGGGTTCACGCTTTGGATCTCGACTACAGGCTGTCGAAACGAACGGACGAGCACGGGAATAAGTTTCGGTATCGCGCTAAAGTATACGATGCGCAACATGCTCAGGTTGGTCGTTGGGCGTGGGATGTATTTCTGACAGATCAAGAGGACCGTTGAACAAACGCTAAACGCCGGGACTCACGTTTGTGAGTCCTGGCGTTTGAATTATGGTAAGATAACGCCCTGCCGCGCACTTACCTCGTTGGATCCGGCACCACGTTATGGCCGAACAAGTCGATCTAGCAATGAACGTGCTAGAGCGCAGTCGCGGTTGTTCTCGAATTCCCATTCGACGTCGATTGGGGATTCGATCACCTGTCGCAGAAGATCGGAAGCTCGGACGCGCTCGCCGTTATCAATCGCCAACTCGGCCGCATAGGTCAACGTCACGCTGTTGGAGGGAGCAATCGCGAGCGCCCGGTCGAGAAGCTCGCGGCTGCGTTTGCGGTTACCACCAAGAAGCCATGGCGCTTTGTGATCGAGCCGCCCAAGCACACGCAGGGGGCCCGCGTCGTGATAGCGTTCGTCGATCTTGATCGCGCGCTTAAGCTCGAGCCGCGCCAGGCGAAACGCTCGCGCGCCTCTGATGCCGCCGTTGGTTTCAGCAAACAACGCCAGGTTCACGCCTACCCAGAAATGGCCCTCGACTCGGTGGTCATTGAGCACGACGGCGCGCTCACCCGCGGCAATCCCAGCAGCGTAGAGCTGCCCGCGGGAATCCCGTGAGCCCGCTTGCTGGCCCAGAAAGAAAAGCGCGCGCGCAAGTCGCCACTGCACTTCGTAACGATCGATACCGCCGTGCGCGCCTGAAAGCACCATCACGGATTCTCTGACCGCGCCGGGTTCCGCGCGATTGCGGTACAGTTCATCGGCGCGGCCGACTACCGCGAGAAGATCATCGGTAGGCATAGTCGTTGGGGCTTAGTAAGGAAACGGGTACAGGGGAAGAGGAGCGCGGGAGCGGGGGAGCGGAGGAGCGGAGGAGCGGAGGAGCAGAAGGACAGAGGAGAAGAGAAGAAGAGGGCGGAGGAGCAGAGGGGCAGAGGAGCAGAGGGGCGGAGGAGCAGCGGGGTGGAGGAGCAGAGGGAAGCGGCGTTACCCCCTCCATACCCGCACTTCTGCTCCTCGGCACTCTGCTCTTCCGCACCACTGCTCATCCGCTCCCGGCACCACCGCTCCTCTGCTCCTCGGCACCTCCGGTCCTCTTCTCCTCGGCACCCCGCTTCCTTGCTCCTCTGCTCCACCGCTGTCCATCTACCTCGACGCAATCTTCTTCAAATGCTCGCGGGTGAAGATCGAGTCGCTCAGTTTCTGATCGTAACTCACATCCACCGCTTCAAAATCGATCTTCTTTCGCCGAGCGCGATTGTCGATGGTCCAGCGCATCCGAGTCCAACGTCCGGCGACCTGCTCTGTCTTGCTCACGGTGAGGTCGCGGGCGAGCTCATCGTGATTGTCGTAGAACTGCGCCCGCACTGACGCGAAGTTTTCTTTCGAGATCAGTAACACCACCCGAGGAAACTTCGACTCAGAACCGTGTTTGAGTTTTCCTTCGACGCGATAGACTGCCGTTCCCCCGACCGTTTCTTCACCGGCAACCGTGAAAGCGTACTTTTCGGGCTGTCCTTCGGCAAGCTCTTGCAAAGTCAATCCGAACAGTGCGTCTTCGCTCATCAGGTCGCGAGTGACGATGTAGCTATCCGTACTCTGCACGTAACGAACACCTTCGATCTGCCCATCAGGGAAGACGGTTATCAGCCCGTCACGATCGCGCTCCTCAGCCGGGGCCGTGAATTCGATCAGGATCAACTGTCGTCCGTCTGGCTGGTGCTTGCGATACATCGTGAAGTGGACCTGCCGAGGCGCATTGAGCTCTGTCCCTGAGTCGGCAGCGCTGATCGACGCTCGAATCTTAAAAGTGCTGTCGTGGCTATCGTCGAGATTCCGATACCGCTCGACGATAGGGCCAGCATCGATCGCCGTCGAAGGCGCCGCAGATCTATTGTTTCCGTTATCGACCGTGACGGTTCCTTCGAGCTTCCTGCCACAAGCACCCAGGAGCAGCGCGATTCCGATGATCGCCAGGAACGACGACGGCTTTGCGCGCCTAATTCGTCGATCGTGCCGTTTATCCAGGTGTTCGTTCATAGCGTATGCAACTCAAGGCATTGCGACTGCGTGTAACGGATGTCGCTCGATTCGCACTCGTTGCCGTCGAAGGCATCGGAATACGCGATCCTCAACGTTTACCCTTTCTCTCCCAGGGCCGCGCGCGCAAACAGTTTCGATTTCATCAACACCGGCAGGAATATGAGATCTGCCAGAAGGCACGTCCCGATCCCCAGCGCCCACAGAATGCCGGCTATTCGCACCGGCACAAACGAAGATAGCACGAAAATCAGAAACGCAGCGATCAGCATGAGATTTGCGAGGACCATCGGCTTTCCCGTGCGCAACATCGTCAGCCACATCGCCCATCCCTCATCGGTTGCCGAGAGCGCTGCCGGCACAGCAATGCTGCCGGCCGTCTGCCTGCGCTCGGCCACACACTGGCGATAGCGCCGAATCATGTGTACCGCGTTATCGACAGCCAGCCCAAGCACCGCGCTCGCAACAAGGCTCGTGGTTATGTCGAGCGCGGTTCCGCTCCATCCCAGAAAGCCAAAGTAGCAAACGATCGGAAGCAGATTCGGAATCAATGCGAGCAGGCCCGTCGAAAACGAGCGGAACAACACAACCATCATCAAGTAAATCGTGACCAGCGCTATCGCCAGGCTCGATGACTGAGAAGCTGCTACCGCATCCGAAGCGTCGTTGAGAAGAATGATTGAGCCGGTCGCGCGCTGCGTGATTCCCGGCGGGAGATTGACTACTGACCACTCGTCGATTTGCCGGGTCAGCTCCCTGAGCTCGTTCGAGCTAAAAAGATTTGCCCTGAGGATGATCACCAGTCGCGAACGGTCCGCGCTTACGAGCCGAGAAAGCGACTCATCCTGCGAAAGATAGTCGCGGAATATTAGCGAGAGTCTTCCCGGGTCATCGGGAATCTCGCCGCCGTTCACCACCTTGATGGTGCCCTTGTGGCTCGAGGGGTCGCCCAACTCGGGCGGGCGAGGCAATACGCTGTCGATACGCTTGATAATGTCCACCGCTGAAATGCCCGCGTCGACTCCAGGCTGCTTAAGCGCGAACTGCTCGAGCTCCGAAGCCGCCCGCAAGAAGCCAGGGTCGGTGATTGACCCCGGTGCGCCCGTGACAACCAACTGAACGGTGGCCGCGCCTGCCAACCGTTGGTGAAGCCTTTCGGCGTCCTGGACGGTTTCGCTTTGACGCGGAAAAATGTGAAGATAGTTGGTATTGACTTGAAGCCAAATCGCTCCGGAGCCAATCGCGAGGGTGGCGGCTAGAGTGAACAGCAAGACGCCCCGTCTTCGAAACAGAATCAGCGCGGTGAGATTCACGAGCATGCTGTTTAACCAGGTCGCGTAGTCTTGCTGCTCGGGACCGGCTTTGCCCAATGCGTGGCGCGGGAGCAGGGAAAGAGCTGCGGGAATAAAACCTACAGTCAGAAGGAGCAGCCCCAACACGCCGAGCGCTTCGAAGATTCCCATGTCGCGCGCAGTCGGGACGGCGCTCGACGCCAGTGCGCCAAAGCCCGCCATCGTAGCTGTCGCCGAAACGATCACGGCCGGGCTTATGAAAGTCAGACCTTCGAGCCACGCAGTCTGTTCGCTTTGGGTGTCGTGGTGCGCGCCAAGGGTCGACATCGAGACGCGATACTGATTCAGAACGTGAAAGATGTATGAACTGCCAACCGCCATCAAGGTCGTAGGCAGCGAAAGCGTCGCGAGCGTGATTGGGCGGCCTAGCAGACTCATCAATCCAATCGTCCAGATGAGCCCAATGATCAGCGCGCACATCGGCAGGGTGGCTCCCCAGAAGCTGCGAAACGCGAAAAGAAAAACGCCGAAGCAGAGGAGTGCCCCAATCGGTGAAAGCACCAGCGTGTCGCGGAACATGCTTCGTATGCCGCGCGCATCTACGATGGGGACGCCCGCGACGAAGACCTCATCGCCGTTGGCTTCGGACTTCGCGACCCGTTCGACCTGTTCAGCTACAGCGCGAGTCTCGGCTTCTCCGAGCGGCTTGAGGAAAATATCTACCGAAGCGGTTTTGCCGTCAGCCGAAACGTAGTGACGCAAGTACAGCGGATCGTTTGTGACCTCTTCCTTCAGCCTCGCAAACTCGGCCGGGTCCGCTTGACCGAGGGTGCGAGCGTCGATCAAACGTCCGACGCTGACCCCGCCGTCCTCGCGCTTGATGGCTTTGATATTGGAGAGGCTAAGCGCTTCATCGACACCCGCAACCGCGGCGAGCCGGTTCGTCAGGCGGTTGAGCCTCGCGAGAAACGTTGCGGTGAACACATCGGTGGCCGTGACTGCGACTATGATCACGCGATCGTCGCCAAAGATTTTGCGCGTTTCGTTGTAGAAGCGATAGGTGTCGTCCTTGCGAGCGAGCGTCTCGGGTGAACCGTTGAAGCCAATGCCGCGGACGAAAATGATCGCCAGACATCCGATGGTGATCGCGAGGGTTGCAGCGATGATTGGCTTTGGATGTAGAACAACGAACTTCGCGGGCTGGGTCATAGAGGCGGCTCGCGGCACTCGATTGACTGCGGCTGCGACTATAAGGGATGGACGCGGAGAGAGTCAAACAACACACGAACGCTCATCAATTCCATTTCAATCCCTTGAGCTGTTGCAGATTCACGTTTCCGCCGCTCAGCACGCATACGACCTTAGAACCGGGAGGCGCTTTGACGAGTCCGTTCAACACAGCGGCGACCGATGCGGCGGCTGCGCCTTCGACGACCAGCTTGCAGTGCGACATGATCCAGATGAGCGCTTCGAATATCTCCGAATCGGGCAGCGCAACAACGTCATCGACAAACTGTCGCACTGCCTCAAGAGTATGTTCCCCGACGCGCTTCACTTTGAGACCGTCGATGATACAGTCGACCGTCTCGAGCGTGACCAGATGACCTTTCTCCAAGCTCAGCTTCATCGCCGGCGCTCCGGAGGATTCGACGCCGATGATCTTTATCTTTGGGTTCAAACCCTTGAGCGCCATTGCAACTCCCGAGATCAACCCGCCCCCGCCGATGGGAACAACGACTACTTCAGCTTCGGGGAAGTCCTCGTAGATTTCCAGCCCGAGTGTGCCTTGTCCGGCTATCAAGTGCGGATCGTCGAAAGGATGGATGTAAGTCAGACCACGTTCCTCGCAAAGCTGCTTTGCCTTGTCGTTGGCCTCGTCCCAGATTGTGCCGTGCAGCACGACCTCTGCACCGTAGGCGCGAGTCGCTTCGATCTTTGAAGGGGTCGCGTTCTCAGCCATAACAACGACTGCCCGCATGCCGTTCAGCTTCGCCGCAAGCGCAACTCCTTGAGCGTGATTGCCCGCAGATGAGCAAATCACCCCGCGCCGCCGCTGATCCTCTGAAAGGTGCGCGAACTTGTTGAGCGGTCCGCGAATCTTGTAGGACCCGGTTCGCTGAAAGACCTCGGCTTTGAGGCGGATGTCGAAGCCGCTCTTTTCGCTCAACAAGCGCGAAGTAACAAGAGGCGTGTGATAGACGTGAGGAGCGACTCGGCCCTTGGCTTCCCGGAAGACTTGCGGAGATAGATTGATCATACTGTGATTCTCAAAGTTGCAGTCTAGTGTAATGCGGCGCTTTCGAACCGGGGCTGATTATCTACAACGCGGAAGCCCATTGCAAACCGGTGTCACCATGCACTGCTTGAGGATTGATTGCCCTATAGCTTATTCTCTTCGACTACCGAACGCTCAACTCAACCAGGGAAGTGGATGAGTGAATTACATCGATCTGCGAAGCGACACAGTAACAAAGCCGACCGACGAGATGCGTGAGGCAATGGCCCGCGCCGAGGTCGGCGATGATGTCTACGGCGAAGATCCGAGCGCCCGGCGTCTTCAGGAACGAGCCGCGGAGATGCTCGGCAAGGACGCCGCGCTGTTCGTGCCCTCGGGCACGATGGGCAACCAGATCGCGGTGAGGCTTCATACACAACCGGGACAGGAAGTAATCGTCGAAGAGCGAAGCCACATGTTCAACCTGGAGATGGCGGGAATGGCCGTCATCAGCGGCGCCATGGCGCATCCCATTCGCTGTCCCGACGGAATGATGGACTGGGATTCCATTGAAGCCGCCATCCGGCCCCGCGGTTCTTACTTTGCGCAGACCGGGCTTGTTGCGGTCGAGAACACTCAGAATCACGCCGGCGGCACCGTGATGTCGTTCGAGCGAATGGAAGAAATTGCCGAACGCGCTCACGAGAAGGGCTTGCCTGTTCATCTCGACGGCGCGCGAATCTTCAACGCCTCAATAGTGCTCAAGCGTGATGTAGCCGAAATCGCCTCGCTTTTTGATTCGGTGATGTTCTGCTTGTCGAAGGGGCTTGGCGCCCCGGTCGGCTCGATGATTCTAGGCTCACGCAAGTTCATCGACCGAGCGGTGCCCGTTCGCCGAATGCTCGGAGGAGGCATGCGGCAGGTGGGTGTGTTGGCCGCGGCGGGTCTCGTCGCCCTCGAGAAGATGACGACACGTTTGGACGAAGATCACGCGAATGCGCAGTCGCTTGCGAAGGGTCTGGCGGAAATGCGGCGTGTAAAGATCGATCCCGAGAGAGTGCAAACGAACATCCTCGTTTTCGATATAGCGGACACTGGACAGACGACGGTGGAATTCTCGACGAGGCTCAAACAACGCGGTGTGCTTGCGAACGGGATCAACGCCCGCGAGATGCGGATGGTGACACATAAGGACGTTTCAAGCAGTGACTGCGAAACGGCTCTGGGAGCCATTCGTGGGGCGCTGCGGGAAATAGACCGCGGATGACACTGATCCGGCGGATTGACACAGATCTGATCCGCGCTAATCGGTCACATCAGTGTCATCCGCGGTCTATTCTTGCTGTCTATTCTTAGCGATTATCAATGGACAGACTTATAATTGCAATCGACGGGCCTTCTGGGTCGGGCAAGAGCACGGTTGGCAAAGCGGTCGCCCAACAGCTCGGTTACCTTTACATCGATTCCGGTGCGGTCTATCGAGCGGTCGGCTTAAAGGCTCTTGAGACCAATACGCCAGTGGACGATGCCGCCGGAGTTGCCGGCCTCGCTCTCAATTCAAAGATCAAACTCGAAGGCGATCCCGACCACCTGCAGGTCTTTCTCGACGGCCGCGACGTAAGCGAGCAGATACGCCTGCCGGATGCGAGCCACGCTTCCTCGGTCGTCGCAACAATCCCGGAAGTCAGGGAAGCCGTGGTGGAAAAACTTCGCGAGATGGCTCACGCCGGCGGCGTTGTGATGGACGGCCGGGACATCGGAACGAAAGTGTTTCCCGACGCTCAAGTGAAACTGTTTCTCGACGCCTCGCTCGACGTGCGCGCGCGCAGGCGATGCGAAGAGGAGCGGGAGCGCGGCCGAGAGGTCACTGTCGAGCAGATCAGAGCCGAGCTTGAGATTCGCGATCGGCGTGACCGCGAGCGTGCGGCTACGCCACTCGTGAAAGCTCCCGACGCGGTCTTTATCGACACTTCAGATTTGCCGCTAGAGGCGGTGATCGAGCGCGCGCTTGAAATCGCAAGAACCCGAAGCTACACTTAAATCGCGCATCAACGGACGCTTTGGGATAGTTCTCGGGGCGGAAACGACTTGATAGCAGATCTCCTGTACCTCACCCGGCAATCGCGCGGTCCCGGGGTTGACGGATCGAGCACTCACCTCGCATCCTGAATCTACAGATGGGAATCTTCACCGGGCTCATAATTGAAGTAGGCCGAGTGCGCCAGATCAGACGGCGCGACGACGGCGCTTACCTGGTGATCGAAGCCAGGAAGGTTCTGGAAGGGACGCGCACTGGTGATTCGATTTCGATAAACGGCGTCGATCTCACAGTGATCGAGATGAGCGCCGACTCCTTCAGCGCCGACGCTTCGCTCGAGACTCTGAAGCGCTCAACGTTGGGCGAGCTTCGCGTTGGTGGCAGAGTGAACCTTGAGCGAGCGCTTGCGGTCGGCGAACGATTGGGCGGGCACATGGTTCAAGGACACGTGGACGGCACAACCGAGCTTGTGTCGGTCGCGCCGGAAGGCAACGCGTATCGCATGCGTTTCAGGTTCACGCGGGAGCTTGGACGCTACATCGCAATGAAGGGATCGATAACGGTTGACGGCATCAGCTTGACTGTCGCGGCGCTCGGCGACGATTGGTTCGAAGTGGCAATCATCCCGCACACCTGGCGCGAGACGAGCTTGTCGGATTTGAAGAGCGGAGGCCGCGTGAACATTGAAGTGGACGTGCTTGCAAAGTACGTTGAGCGATTGATGCTGAATGAACAAGCGCCCGCGGCACAGACCGAATTGACGGTTGAGTACTTGATAGAACAGGGATACTAGAGGTGATGCGTAAGACGTGATGCGTGAAGTAGCATAGACTTTAGTCTGTGTCCGCGTGATTAGAGCATCGTAGATTTTCGGCACAACAGACTAAAGTCTATGCTACGAGCGTCCACAATGGAGCAAGCATGCCATTCGCAACCATAGAACAAGCCATCGAAGAATTCCGCGCAGGACGCCTGGTCATCATTGTCGATGATGAAGACCGGGAAAACGAGGGCGACCTCGCCTGCCCCGCCGAAAAGGTCACGCCCGATATCATCAATTTCATGGCGCGCTACGGCCGCGGACTCATCTGTCTCTCGCTGACAGAAGCGCGGCTGGATGAACTTCAGATCCCGTTGCAAGTTTCCGAGTCCGACAACACTGCAACCCGGGGCACCGCCTTTTGCGTCACTATAGAAGCGAGGCGAGGCGTGACCACCGGAATATCAGCAGCCGACAGAGCGACGACGATTCAAGTTGCGGTTGATCCGCGCACCAGGCCTTCGGATCTCGCGCGGCCCGGGCATATCTCTCCGCTTCGCGCGCGGAACGGCGGTGTGCTCGTGCGGCCCGGTCAAACAGAGGCGGTAGTTGACCTCGCTCGCATCGCCGGGCTGACGCCGGCGGGCGTGATCTGCGAAGTTATGAACGACGACGGGACGATGGCTCGGCTGCCTGAGCTTCGCAGGTTTGCTCTTCAGCACGGCCTCAAAATCATCTCAGTCGCCGATCTTGTCAGCTATCGAATGGCCAATGAAGTGCTCGTGCACCGCGCGGGGGAAGCGCGAGTGCCAAGCGTGTACGGCGAGTTTCGAGCGATCGCCTTTACGAACGACATCAATCAGGACACTCACCTGGCGCTGGTGATGGGCGAGATCGACCCGGACGTGAGTATGCCCGTGCGCGTGCATTCGCAGTGCGTGCTTGGCGACGTGTTCGGCTCGCTGCGGGACGACACCGGTTGGCAGCTTCATCGTTCCCTTGAGGTTATCGCGGAGGAAGGTCGCGGCGTGCTGCTGTATCTCAAGCAGGAAGGCCGGGGCGTGGGGCTGGTGAATCAACTCAAGGCTTATCGGCTTATGGATGAGCAGAACAAGGATGCCGTTGAAGCCGACGCGGCAGTGGTAGGGCTTCACAAGATGGATCCCCGCGACTACGGCATCGGCGCGCAGATTCTTCATGATCTGGGTGTGCACAGGATGCGATTGATAACGAATCATCCCGTGAAACGCGCGGCCATCGAAGGATTCGGGCTCGAAATAACCGACCGCATTCCGATCGAGATTGACCCTAACGAGTCGAACGAAAAAGTCCTGCGTGCGAGGAAGGACAAACTCGGGCATCTGCTCACGAAGGTTTAGGAGTGATGCGTGAAGCGTGATTCGTGATTCGTGAGAGCAGATCGCGCATCTGCGATCACAGGGTGAACAACTCACTTCTCACAATTCACGAATCACGGTTCACGAATCACGCATGACGCATCAGCACTAAGAACTATGCGCAGAAAACTTTTGATCGGCGCCCTCTCGGTTCTAACCCTGATCCTCCTCCTTATCATCGGGGTCTTTATATACCTTCGTAGTGGCCGGCTCGACAATTATCTCCGGGATAAGGTAGTCGAGGCGTTCGCCGATGTTGGAATCACCGCTGAGATTGGCAGTGCGAGTCTGGACCTTAGCGGATACAAAGTTACACTGCGAGAAATAAAACTGTCGGCGGCCAATGGGAAAAACCGGGTCGGCACGATAGACACGCTCACCGCCCAGTTTTCGGTGCTCTCGTACCTGAAGCAGCGAATCAAAATAACAAATGTCGAAATCGTCCATCCCAGCGCGTGGATTGAGGTCGACAAGCAGGGTGGCTTCAATCTGGACTCGCTGCACGCGCCTCCCGGGGGAGCGAAGGAGGCCAAGGAAGATGCTGTAATTTTCTTAGCCGGTGATTTCAGGGTTACGCAGGGTGAGATCAACTTCATCGATCTCAAAAACAATACGAGCGCGGAGGTGAAGGATCTTGCTATTCACTTTGTCCCGCGCGATCCGAACTTACTTGTAAACAAGCTCAATCACCAGCTCGAGCTTGGGTTCACCGGGGCAAAGGTCACGGTTGATGGCAGGTCGATCGAAAACATCAGGGCGGACATCCTGGCAGGAATCACCGACAACGATGCAGAGATACGGGTAATGGGCGACGGTGAGCCCGGATTCAAGATTACGTCCGACCTCGGCGTCATCAAGGTGAACGGCAAGGTCGAGAGCTTCAAGCCTCTCAAATACGATCTCCGCGACGTCAGTGTCGAGGCCAGGCTCGATCAAGTCGTGCGGGTGTTCACACCTGCGACGAAAATGAACGGCGGAGTCGTCTTCAGCGGTAGGGTCGATGGGAGTGGTGCAGACTATCACGCATTCGGCGCCATCCAGGCGAAAGAATTGAAAGCGATTTCGGTCGGCGGCTTTTCCGTTGCAGGCCTTCGAGTCAAGACCGAAGTCGCGGGTCGGGGTGACGAGTACAAAGGAAAGCTAAGTCTATCGTCGTCGAGCGTCAGCGGAGGCGGCTTGACGACCGGTTCAATCAGTTTTAGCGACGCAATAAAAGGTAAGGAGCTCAACTTCGACGTGACCGGAGCGTTGAACCTCGCGGCGCTCAAGAGCGGGGAGGTCACTGTCAAGGGAATCAAGGGCACGCTGTCGGTCGATCGCAACAAAGCGAGCCTGTCTCAGTTTACGGCTGAAGCTCTCGGTGGGAGCGTCTCTGGTTCTGCGACGGTGGCCTACGCCGGCGGCTCATCGCGCGTCGAGGTCGCGTTCAAGGCGATCGACCTCGATCAAGCGGCCACACTCGCATCGGCGAAGGACGTCAAAGTGCGAGGCGCCGCCAACGGAAGCGCGCAACTGACATTCCCGCGTCTCGACTACAAAGCCGCTACCGGCAAGATAGATGCGACGTTCGATGCAGCAGTCTTGCCGCCGGAACAGGAAGGAGAGGGCGCTCCCGCCAAAGGAGAGATCAGCCTGGTTGCGACGGGTCGCGGGTTCAACATCGAGCGCGCGTACGTCCGCTCGAAGCAGAGCGATCTGACCGTGACCGGCGCGATTGGTTGGGACGGCGCCGCGTCGTTGAACGTCAATTTCAAATCCGCGGACATGTCCGAGGTCCAACGCGCGATCGATGCCTTCGGATCGATACCGAACTCCGTGAAAGACGACTACGAGATGACGCTCGAGGGTGAGGGCGAATTCAAGGGCAATGTGGACGGGAGGTTGTCTGCGCCAAGCGTGTCAGGACACATCAAGCTCGCTAGCATCAAATCACATGACTCGGAGACCGGATCGTTCTCAGGCGACATCGCTTACACACCAGCGCTGGTGCGAATCGACAATGCCTCCATCGTGCGGCCGGACGGTTCGCGCGCCGACTTCAGCCTGAATGCGCCGCTTCCAATTAAGGACAATGTCGCGATCAAGGCCAATGTGCAGAACTTCGATCTTGCGGCGATCGCGCATGCGGTCTTACCCGGCGGGCACGAGGGAGTTTTGGGAGCGATGGTTACCCGGGGTGTGATGAACGGCACGCTGGATCTGAAAGGCTTGCCCGGACCGCGCACGCTGGAAGGCACGGCGAAGTTGTCGCTTGCCGCGGTCGAGATTAGTCCGCCGTCTTCTGAAGAGGGGCAGGAGGCCAAGAAGATTTCAGTGCCTGAGTTCACCGGAGACCTTACGCTCTCCAACAGGGTGATCAGTGTTCAGAACCTGCGAATGACAGTTGGCGACAGCGACATCACAGGGCAGGGAAGCTACAATCTGGACACCTACGAATACTCGATCAACGCTGATGGCAAGAACATCGACCTCAGCCAAGTCTCCGACGCCGCCGACACCGCGAAACTAACCGGAAAAGCAGACGTGACGGTTGTTGGGCAGGGGCGATGGGGTAAGGCCGAAGACTGGTCCGGAATCAATTTCAACGCAACTATTCAAGGACACAACGTAGCCATCGAAGGGCGCGACTTTGGGGACGCGAAGATAGTTGCGTTCACCGACAGCGGCATCTTGAAGATCGAAGCATCGGGCAAGCTGTTGGATCAGCAGCGGACGGTCGAAGCGACCGTCGATCTGCGTGACCGGGATCACTATCCCATAAATGCAGGCATAGAGTTCACCGACGCCGACATCGGTCCCTATCTTAGCCTGATCGCGCCCGGGTTGTCGGAGATCAAAGGCAAGGCAACTGGTTCCATCAAGCTCTCAGGTCCGCTCCTCGAGACGGACCGTGTTCAGGCGGTTGCCACGTTTACGAAGCTTGAACTGGGCGGGGCGATCTCGGAACGGCAGACTTATAAGGTAGTCAACCAAGGCGCTATCGTGTTGACCGCGACGCCGCGCGAGGTCACGCTCAATCGGGTGATGTTCACCGGGGAAGGCACGAGCGTCACACTCGAAGGTACCCTCTCTCGCGACGCTTCGAAGTCGAACCTCACAGTCGCGGGTGAAATCAACCTGAAGCTGCTGTCGTCATTCACAACCACGATCTTCACGACCGGAATCGCGCAAGTGCAAGCTTCCATCGTCGGGAAGCTTGAGTCGCCGGAGTTGCGGGGCGTCGCGACTCTTCGTGATATCGGCATTCGCATACTTGATTTTCCGATATCCATGGCGCGAGGCAATGGGCAGATCAGGTTCACCTCTAACCAGGCTGTGATTGAAAACTTCGTCGGGTCGACTCCGGGGGGCGGGACCATCTCGATAGACGGCGGCGCTGCGCTCTCTGGCCTTTTACCGGTTCAGTGGCGCCTGGAAGCGAGAGCGGATCAGATGGGCGCCGAGTATCCGAAGGACACCCAGACGGTGGTTGATGCGCAGGTCACCCTCGAGGGCAATCGCAAGCTGCAGGTGCTGAGCGGAAACGCGCAAGTCCGGCGCGCTTCATACACCAGAGACATAACGATGGAAGAGCTGATCACTACCGGCGGGCCATTCCAACCCGATTTTCTGGAAGCAGGGCCCGGCGGTTCAGGCGGTCCGTCGGGTCTGCCAACTGTGATCGACCTTCACATCACCGCCGACAACACGCTCATTGTGAAGAACAATCTGGCGGACGCGGTCGGGAGCGCCTACATAAATCTGCGCGGGTCGCTCGACGAGCCTCAGGCATCCGGACGAATCCTGTTGACGCGAGGCACGCTGAACTTCAGAAACGGGCGATACGATTTGACGCGCGCCTTGATAACCATACCTGGCCGCCGCGGTGCTGAACCTACCATCGACTTTCAAGCCGAGTCCGATATCCGAGGCTATCACATTTCAATCAACTTCAACGGGACGATTGCCAAGCTTCAGACGAGCGTGAGGTCCGACCCCGAGTTGCCCGAGCCTGACATCATATCGTTGATCTTGACCGGGAGCATTTCGGGGGATCGCTCGACAATTGCATCGCTGGGACAAACAGGGTTGGGTCTGGCTCAGTCGATTCTGTCGGCTTCGTTGTCCGAGCAACTTGAGCGGGGCACCCAGCGGTTGTTCGGCTTGAGTCGCTTCTCGATCGACCCGTTGTTGGTCGGCCGCGGCAATGACCCAACCGCTAGAATCACGATCGGTCAACGCATCGCAAAAGACCTGACGGTCACTTATTCGCAGAACCTGACCTCGGGCGTGTCTGGAATAGATCGCGTCGTGCTGGTTGAGTATCGATTGAGCAATCGCTTCTCAGTAGTCGGGATTCGCAACGAGCGCGGCGAGTTGGGTTTCGACGTTCGGTTGAGAAAAAAGTTCTAGCAGAGAACAAGGGGCAAAGCGCAAAGGGCAAAGAGCGAAGGGCAAAGAGCAAAGGGCAAAGAGCAAAGAGCAAAGGGCAAAGAGCGAAGGGAAACCACCACCGTATGAGCATCGGTAGGACTCGAATGTTCGTAAAGTCCATCAATCAGAAAGCGCGTACACGGACTATTTTCCCTGGTTCTTCGCCCTTTGCTCTTTGGCCTTCGCTCTTTGGCCTTTGCTCTTTGCGCTTCGCCCTTTGCCCTTTGCTCTTTGCCCTTGTGCCTTCCGCGCTGGCCAGCGACGTTGGAGATTTTCTGGGCCGGCGTGTGACGAGAGTCGAGGTCGTCATCGAAGGCGCGCCCAACGCGAATGTTACCGAGATGAGATCGCTCGTCGATGTTGCGGCGGGCCAGGACTACTCGCCGGTTCGGATTCACGATTCTCTAGTGAGACTTTATCGCTCAGGATTGATTTCAGGCGCGCGAGTCGAGGGCGCGAATGATGGCGCGACCGGTGTTGCGGTGCGCTTCGTAGTCAAGCCACAGGCTCGGATTGAGAACGTCGTCTTCGAAGGCACGCCTATCTTTCCGCCGGCAGAACTTCGAGCGAGGTTGAATCAACTCGATCCCGGAGAGCGGCTCTCGGTTGGCGCGGTGACTCGTGGGCTCGGTGACCTAACTGCGTACTATTCCGCTCGCGGCTACTATCAAGCGAAAATCGCCTATGACGTCCGCCTCGATCCTTCGAGCACTCGCGCCGTGGTCGTCTACAACATCACGCCCGGCGAGCAAGCGCGCGTGTCGAGCTACAAGATCACCGTCAAGGGGAACGAAATCGATCTGTCGAAAGTTAAATGTGAAGCAGAGAAACAAAGTGCTGCCCTTCTACACTCAGGGCGGGATCGACGATTTCACTCTTGAAGAGGGACGGCGCAGCCTGATGGATTATGCGCAGCGGCAGGGCTACTTCTTTGCCGAGGTGACGCGGCCCGATGCTCCCGATCTCTCGAGTCCTTCCGTGAAACTGACTTATACGGTCGTCCCGGGCGGCCGGTACAAACTCGACAATATCGAGATTCACGGAGTGGATGCGATACCGCACCGCACGCTCGAAGAACAGATGAAGTCGAAGATGTCTACTTCGATCCCGTTTTTCGGGAGCCGGGGCGTCACCAGCGACGATATGCTTCGGCAGGACGCGAACCTGGTCTCGAAGCGATTACGGTCGCTTGGCTACCGCAGAGCACACGTTGATGTGAGACGCGGTGTATCGCTGAAGGGTGATAAGTTGCTTATCACGTTCGACGTTGACCAGGGGCCTCGCACCTATGTTGAAGAGATCGGGATGCGCGGCAACGAGTTGATGACCACGGCCGAGTTGAGCAAACGGCTAACAATCAAGGCCGGCGACCCGCTGGTTGAAAGCGTCGTCACCCACGATTCCGATCAACTGCTCGCGGCTTACACCGGCCCCGGCTTCGCTACGGCCGAAGTCGTCTATGACGCGGTTGACCTGGGCAGCCTCGACGGCCAGGACCGCGTGCGTCTGATCTTCAACATAACCGAAGGGAATCGGGTTCGCATCCACGGGGTGACGACACGCGGCGCGGCGGTCACCGACACTGCCCGGCTCACGCGCGACTTCTACCTTTTCAAGACGGGTGATTGGCTTCGGACGGACCAGCTCCAGGAGACCGAGCGCCAGCTTTACGAGACCAACGCTTTCAACTCGGTAACTATTAACTCAGACACGGCCGGTCAAACCGTAAACGGGATCGAAGAGCGCGACGTCACGGTGAACTTGCTCGAGTCGAAGCGCCGGGATGTGGTCTACGGGCTCGGGTACCAGACGAACACCGCCAACACAAAGACGATTCCGGGGCTCAGCTTTCTCGGCGGCGTGCGCGGGCTGACACAGTTAACCTATTCGAACCTGCTCGGCAAGTTATACACCGGAAGCACCCAGTTGCGCGTTAGCCAAAACGAACTATTCGGCCAGATATCGTTCCAGAATCCCCGTCCATTCGGCATGCATCTACCTACGCTGATTTCAATTTTCGCGCGACGGCTTGGTGAAAAAGATTTCCGCACTGATCGCTACACTGCGAACCTCCAGGTTGAAAAGCGCTACTCGCTCGATTTCATCGCGTATTTCAGCTACTACCTCGAACGCATCAGCATATTCGATCTCCCGTCGGACTTCTCCGTTCAGGAGATTCAACGTAACTCGCAACCAATCAGGCTCAGTAGAATCGGTCCGAGCTTTATTCGCGACAAACGCGACAACAAGTTCGATCCAACCTCGGGCAATCAAACCCTTGGAAGCTTTTTCGTCGCGGCGACTGCCCTGGGCGGCAGCGAGCAGTTCGTCAAGTGTTACATCGAGCACGATCGTTTTTACCCTATTCGCCGCTTTCGCGACACCGTGTTTTCTTTCGCGGCGCGCCTTGGGCTCGCGGCGCCATTTGGCGGCAAGGATTCTCTACCGATCTCGGAGAGGTTTTTCGGCGGTGGCGCCCGCGACCTCCGCGGCTTCGGGTTTGAAGAGGCGGGTCCGCAGATCGTGGTGCGAAAGCGCGATGTAGACAACAATGTGGTAAATGACGCGAATGGAAACCCGATTCTGGTCCTGAGCCCGCTGGGTGGAAACGGTCTGCTGGTGATAAACAATGAGCTGAGATTTCCGCTATGGGGGCCGTTCGGCGGCGCGATTTTTTCCGACACGGGCAATGTGTTCGCAAGGGTGCGCGACATGAAGCCCGGGAACATCACCGAAACGGTCGGGTTTGGGTTGAGACTAAAGACGCCAGTCGGACCGGTGAAGTTCGACATAGGCTTTCTGGTGGTGAACAAGCCGGCCGGTGTATCCCGTTCGCATAAGCACTTCACCATTGGGCAAACATTCTGATATGGGCTCACCAGTAACAATAGGCCACCGATCGAACCGATTGGACGGATTTGCACGGATCAAATCGGTGAAGATCCGTCCAATTGGTTTGATCCGTGGTCTGTTCGCTCTGGGTTGGGCGATCGCGTTGCTGACGCCGTCCGTTTGCGGTCAGCAAATCGTCGATCAGATACTCACACTGGTCAACGACGACGTAATTACTCGAATTGACTTGTTGTGGAGCATTGCGATTGACCCTAAGGCCCCTAGCCCCGTAGGTCCAGTCGGCTCTGACTTGCTTCGCCAGAAGCTCGACGTGATGATCGATGAGCGTCTGATCGCGCAGGAGGCAGCGCGCGTTCCGACCTCTGAAATAACCCAGGACGAGATCGATAAGAAGCGGACGGAGCTAATCAAGAGTTTCAAGTCCGAAGCGCAGTTTCGCGAGCGAGCAGGTTCAGTCGGACTCACACCACAGAAGATCGACGAGTTGATCCGTCAGCGGATCTTGATCGACAGGTTTGCGGATTTCAGATTCCGTTCGTTTGTGCTCGTCACCGAGCCGGAGATAAAACGTTACTACGACGAGATATTGGTGCCTCGGGTTCGCGCCCAGGGTCAGGTCCCGCCGGCCATTTCAGACGAAAAGATCCGTGATGGTATCATCGCGATTCTGAAGCAAGAGAAGACCGACGCTGAGATAGACCGCTGGCTTACCTCCGCTCGCCAGCGGGCGGACGTCGTTCAGCTAGCCGAGCCTTGAGCCGTCAGACCAGTTGGCTTACCCGATGAATGACAAGGACGAACAAGTGGCTTCACCGTCCACAAGGAAACAACGATCACGGCGGCGACTCTCTTTCCCTGAAATCTGCTTTCCTGATTGCCACTCGAGTGCGATGCGGGTAGAATTATCCCTCCGCACGACACCACAAGATGCTGGATAAGTTCAAAGACGAGTGTGGCGTATTTGGTATCTTCAACCATGAGGATGCCGCGCGGCTCACCTATCTCGGGCTGTACGCTTTGCAACACCGCGGGCAGGAATCGGCCGGGATGGTTTCGTCCGACGGAGTGCGCTTGCACGCGTATCGTGGCATGGGCTATGTCAGCGAAATATTCAAGCAGGAAGAACTGTCCCACCTGCCGGGCCGCGCCTGCATAGGCCACGTGCGCTACTCGACGGCCGGCAGTATTTCACTTCGTGAGGCGCAGCCGTTCCTGGTTGATGGTTATCGCGGACAGCTCGCGCTTTGTCATAACGGCAACTTGCCTTATGCAAATGAGGTCCGCGAAGAGCTCGAGTTGAGCGGCGCAATATTTTCCTCGACCTCGGACACCGAAGTCGTTCTCCACAAGATCGCCCGCTCCCGGGCCATCGACCTGATAGGCGCCATCGTTGATACGTTTACCGAGATTGAAGGCGCGTACTCGATGGTGTTCCTCACCAAAGACAACTTGATCGCCGTGCGCGACCAGCGCGGTTTTCGCCCGCTGTGCCTTGGGCAACTAGGCGATGCTTACGTGATCGCCTCTGAGACCTGCGCGTTTGACCTGATAGATGCCACCTACCTGCGAGATGTGCAACCGGGTGAGATTCTGGTGATTGACCGAGACGGGCTTCACTCATCCTTCTCGCTTCCCAAGGTCAAGCCTGCGCATTGTATCTTCGAGCACGTCTATTTCTCTCGGCCCGACTCGATTGTGTTTGGGCGCTCGGTGAACAAGAGCCGTCACAAGATGGGGCAGCAACTCGCGCGCGAGCATCCTGCCGACGCCGAGATCGTTGTACCGGTGCCGGACTCTGGCGTAGCCGCGGCGATCGGGTATGCCTCGGAGTCCGGGTTGAAGTTCCGTTTTGGGTTAGTGCGCAATCACTACGTTGGCCGCACGTTTATCGAACCCAAGCAATCGATCCGCCACTTCGGGGTGAAAGTAAAGCTCAACCCCGTTCGCGATCTGATCGAAGGGTTGAGCGTCGTTTTGATCGATGACTCGATCGTGCGCGGGACGACTTCAAAGAAGATAGTGCAGATGGTAAGGCAGGCGGGCGCGAGAGAAGTTCACGTGCGCATAAGCTGTCCGCCGACAATAGCGCCGTGCTTTTATGGAGTTGACACTCCGACTCGAGAAGAACTTATCGGCGCCAACCTTAACGTCGAAGACATCGCTCGGCATATTGATGCGGACAGCCTCGGGTACTTGAGCCTTGAAGGGTTACTTCGCGCCTGCGGCGATCCGTTAGGCAACCGCCACTGCACGGCGTGCTACACAAACGACTATCCGATTCCGGTAACATCAGCGGCGCGAACCAAGACCGAAAGGGAAGAAGGCGCCCTGCTGCACGATTCAGTTTGGCCTCGAACATAACCCCGCCACATCGGATGAAGAAGACACTCAGACCAATTGTCATTCTTGCGCTTCTCGCAGTTGTGCTTGTCGCGCTGGTGCTGATTTTCCGTCAGCGGCCTCAGAAACCGGTGCCCGGTCCAGTTTCTGGCAAGCTGGTAGTTCACTTTCTCGACATAGGTCAAGGCGACTCGGAGTTGATTGAGCTTCCAGACGGCGAGACTATTCTGATTGATTCGGGAGATCGTGGCGCACCAACGGTTGATCTGCTGCGAAACTACGGCGTGAGGAAAATCGACTTGATCATCGCGACACATCCGCACTCCGATCACATGGGTGAGATGCGAGATGTGATGCGTGCGTTCAAGGTACAAGAGTTCTGGGATTCCGGATTCAATCACCCCACTAAGGCCTATGCCGACATGCTCCAGGAGATCAAGGACCGAGGCATCAGATTCGCGACGCCCAAACGAGGCGACCTGCGCAAGTTTGGAGAGGTGTTGATCGAGGTTCTGAATCCGGCAAACGAGCTTTCAGACAACAACCCCAACAACGCATCGATCGTCATCAGGCTGACCTACGGCGACAAGCGGTTTCTATTTAGCGGTGACGCCGAGATGTATGAAGCTTCAACAAAGCCTTCCGCGTGGCAGCAGATGCTGGAGACGGAGAATGACAAGCTTCACGCGGACCTTCTGAAGGCCGCACACCACGGCAGCTCCAACGGCACGACTCGCGAAGTGCTCAACGCTGTCAACCCATCGATTGTCACGATCAGTTGCGCCGCGGGGAATGATTATCATCACCCGCATCCGAAGGTGATGCGAATGCTCGAGGAGGCGTCAAATCAGATCAAGCTCTACCGCACTGATCTCGAAGGCACCATCACCACGGTGTGCGATGGCGCCACCATCGAGATGAGTTCGGACAAGCAAATTGCTCGAGACCGGCTGTACTTGACCGGGGATGAGGTCGCGGGTACGGTTGCCAACGATCGCCGCGAAGGCTCACAGCGGAGCAGGCGCAGCGCCGGCGGAGGACGATGAAGGGCGAAAGCTCAACAAAGGTAGTCATCGATCGGATCGAAGGCGATGTGGCTGTTTTGGCGCTCTATGAGGACGACCGAGTGAAATTCAATTTCCCACTGCAGTACCTGCCTGAAGGCGTGAGAGAGGGGGATCACTTGCAAATGGGTTTTGCTCAGGATGAACCGAGCCGCGAGTCGGAACAAAGGAGAGTTGAAGACTTGTTGAAGGAATTGAAACGGACCTAATTGGTCTCTGCGCCTTGGCGACTTTTGTCGCACGAAAGCTTACGCAACGACGAGGGCGCGAAGGTGCGAAGGCGCAAACAAAAAAACATATGAGCGAGCAGTTCAGCTACCGCGACGCGGGCGTTGACATCGACGCCGCCAACGAAGCCAAAGATCGCATCAAGCGGTTGGCGCGCGCGACGTTCACGCCAAACGTCATGACGGAGATCGGTTCATTCGGCGGCATGTTTCGTGCTGACTTCGCACAAATGAAAGAGCCCGTGCTCGTGTCATCGGCTGACGGAGTCGGCACCAAGTTGCGAGTCGCGTTTATGACCGGCATCCACAACACGGTCGGCTACGATCTGGTCTGCCACTGCGTCAACGATATTCTGGTCCAGGGTGCGCGGCCGCTTTTTTTTCTCGACTACATCGCTGCGGGAAAGCTCGTGCCTGAGACGGTCGCGTCGGTGATCGAAGGCCTTGCGCGGGGTTGCAAAGAAGCCGGCTGCGCACTGATTGGGGGCGAAACAGCCGAGATGCCGGGCTTCTACTCAGACGGGGAATATGACGTAGCGGGCTTTATCGTCGGGGTGGTCGATCGAGCTCATATTATCGACGGCTCGCGGATTACGCCGGGCGATGTATTGATAGGTTTGCCGTCGGTGGGATTGCACACGAATGGCTACAGCCTGGCCCGCAAGCTCTTCTTTGAGGTCGCGGGCTACACAGCCGAGACCAAGGTCGATGAGCTTGGCTGCGGCGCCTCCGAGGAACTGCTCAAGGCTCATCGCAGCTATCTCGGCGCGCTGGAAGGCTTGTTAGAGTCGGGCGTGATAAAAGGACTTGCTCATATTACCGGAGGCGGCCTGCTTGAGAACATCCCGCGCATTTTGCCCGAGGGGACGGCGGCTGAAATCAGTGCGGGCTCGTGGCCGGTGTTGCCGGTGTTCACTCTGCTCGCGAGAATCGGTAACGTACCCGAGCGGGAGATGTATCGGACTTTCAACATGGGAATCGGAATGGCCGTGATCACAAGCGGTGATCAAGCCAATCTGGTACGCGCGCATCTCGATGCACGAGGCGACGCGCACTACGACATAGGGCGGATCGTTGAGGGCGATCGGTCGGTATCGATAGTGAAGCGATCGCTGAAGTAAGCATAGACTTTAGTCTGTGTCCGCTAACTCCATTACAAGATGAATCACCAGACACAGACTAAAGTCTATGCTACTGCCGCGGTTGAACCATCGCGCAACAATGGACTAGCATTCATAGTTTGGAGGATTGAGCAAACGGATGGCGAGTTGGTGCCCTAACTGCGGACGAAATACTGACGAAGGCGAGAAGTTCTGCCGCCAATGTGGAATGCCCCAGCACCTGGATGGGCAGGAGGCGACCACGTGGATACTCGCTCCACAGCCGCCGCCCGATTCAGCACGCCAGACCACTTCTGTGCAGCCCGCTCCTACTTCGCCAACGGCCCCGCCCACTGGAGCGGCGTACATTCCTCCGCCGCCTACGCCCTATTATGCACCGCCTCATCCAACTCGGTATCAACCACCTGGCCCGGCGGGTCAGACCCACATCTCGCTTGGCGATTGGCTATCGGGCGGGTGGCAGGTATACAAGGAGAACGGGGCGTTGATGTCAGTGGCCTCCCTGGTTGCGATAGTTATCACAGCGGGAACAGCCGGGGTGCTCGGCGGGCCATTGCTGATGGGACTATTGCAGATGGCGTTTAAGACGATGCGAGGAGAGCGGCCGGTGATGGGAGATCTGTTTGACTGGCGTGGCCGATTTCTTCAGGCGTTCCTCACGGGACTGATCTTTCTCGTGGTACATCTGGCGTTCGGCGGAGCGGGAAACAGCAGCGGGCTCCTCAAGTTGCTTTACCTGGGCGTGATACCGTTCCTCTCCATTCTGATCGGGTTTACGATGTCGCTGGTCGTCGAGCGAGGGACTGATGTCGTGCACTCCATAAACAACGCTGCGAAGCTTATTTTCTCGCGCGACGCGTTCATGTGGTGGGTCGTCGGCCTGGTGTTCGCGGCAATCACTGCCGGCGGCTTCATCGCCTGCGGCATCGGGGTTCTTGTGACGCTGCCGTGGATGGTTTCAGCTTCTGCCGTTGCGTATCGGGACGTGTTCGGCATCGACGACCCGAATCGTACTAACCCGTAGAAATCAAGAATATGGACAACACGATTGGCGCGCTGCCGAAAGTACGCTTCGGCGAATGGATCGGCGAAGGCTGGAACATGTTTGCCGAGCAGTGGAAGGTGTGGGTTGTGAACGCACTGGTGCTGTCGCTGGTGACCGTGGTGCCGATCGTCGGGATGTACATCTTCATGGTAGTGCTCGCCGCGTCGGCGGGCAGTGGCGGTGCAGGGCTGGGCATGGCAGTGCTTGGCTTGATTTTCCTGGGAGTAATCCTGGTCGTCCTTGCGTCGACCTATCTCCACGCGGGCATGTACCGCGCCGCGTTCAAGCAGTTGCGAGGCGAGCCAATCTCCACTGGCGATCTGTTTTCGGCTGGTGACCGCTTCCCCAGCGTGCTGGGTGCGGCAATTCTGGTTGGCATCCTGGTCATGATTGGAGCTTTGTTATGCATCATTCCGGCGTTCATTGTGGCCGGCGCTCTGTATTTCACTTTCCCGCTGGTGGTTGAACGCCGAATGAGCGCGGGCGAGGCGATCCAGGCAAGTCGTGATGCGACTCGCGGCGACCTGTTCATGTTCGTGCTGTTCGCGTTTGTGGTCTCGCTGATTGCGCAGGCAGGATCGTACCTCTGTTACGTCGGAATTCTTGCAACGCTGCCGCTTCAGTACACGATTGGCGCGATTGCGTACCGGGATTGTTTCGGAGTGGTAGGCGCGCGCTCGTTTGCGAGCAAGGAGGCGCCGCCCAATGCATACGGCGCGCCTCCTCCTTCCGGTTATCAGCCTGCGGCTCCTCAGCAGTGGTCCGGCTACGGATCGTCGACATCAGCGCCGCCCCCCTCCGCGGTGTACCAGCCGCCTCCGAGCGCAGGGCCTCCCTCAACCGCGCAGCAGCAGCATGCGCCAACTGGAGCGGTTCAACAGGAGCCGACGGTCGGGGTCACCTGCCCCAACTGCCAGGCAGAGTTGCCGGCGGGCGCCAGGTTTTGTGCGCGCTGTGGCCGAAGCTTGATTTAGTCGTAAACCTCACAATGGAAAAAAACTACTTCGTTCACGAATCCAGCTTTGTCGATGAGCCGAGCGATATTGGCGAGGGAACCAGGATATGGCATTTCTCGCACGTGATGACGGGCTCGAAGATTGGCCGTGGTTGCAACATCGGCCAGAACGTCGTCATCTCGCCCCAGGTTCGCATCGGCGACAACGTCAAGATTCAGAACAATGTTTCGGTCTATACTGGAGTCGAACTCGAGGACGACGTCTTTTGCGGTCCGTCAATGGTGTTCACCAACGTGAGCAACCCGCGCAGTCACGTATCGCGCAAAGACGAATACCGCGCGACGCTGGTCAAGCGAGGCGCATCAATCGGCGCGAACGCGACCGTTGTTTGTGGCCACACGATTGGCCGCTATGCATTCATAGGAGCTGGCGCGGTTGTGACTCGGGACGTGCCTGACTACGCAATGGTGGTTGGAAATCCGAGCAGGGTCATTGGTTGGATGTGCCAGTGCGGTGTGAAGCTGGACCTGTCGCGCGACCCTGCCAAAGAGGAACGCGCGACTTGCTCGGCGTGCGAGTCCTCATACGTGAAAACCGGCGGGGTAGTTAGTCCAGCCGCCGGTTAGCGATGCTTATCGGGCGAACAAGGGCTTGAGCCCGCTCCTTCAAGCAGCAAGATGGTCGCCGTGCAATGGCGCGACTATGTCCTCGACGACCGATGGCCGCAGCTCGATCTTGACTATGCGCTCTGCCCCGCATTCGTAGCAGGTCTGAATCAATCGATTGTCGTTGTTGCGTGGATGGGGAATGCCCCAGTAGTGTGCGTGATTTCTCAAGAAAGCCAGTATCTTCATTGTCGTGCCTCCATCTTATCAAGGTCTTCCGTGAATTTTTTATTCCCTCAATAGATAAGACGCGATCCACGACGGTTTTGCTTCAAAAAAGTTTTCTCGTCGAGGACGGTCGTCGCTACTACAGTAGCTCGTCGACATTTTCGGGCGGGCGACCGAGCACGGCCTTGTTTCCCCTGACGACGATGGGCCGTTGAATGAGATCAGGATTCTCAACCATAAGCCGAATCAATTCATCATCGGAAAGCTCGCGCTTTCCGAGTTTGAGATCGCGATAGACCTGTTCACCCTTGCGCAAGAGATCGCGCGGCGCAATACCAAGCTTCTCAATCAACTTGCGCATCTCTTCCACGCCAAGCGGCTTCTCGTAGTAGTTGATAGATTCAAAGTCGGCGCGCCGTTCTCTTAGGATTCCAATCGTCCTTCTGCATTTACTGCACGTCGGCTTCTGATAGATCTTGATCTTATCGCTCATAACGTGCCTCCTGTTCCGAATTCTATCACGGCCGACAACCGCGGATCAGGAGCAACAGTAGCAAAAATAGGCCTGTGGTATAATCGCGCGCCTGGAAGCGCAGCCATCCTGCCTGCCTGGCGGTGCGTGAGTAGATAGTAGCCGCCGACGGAAAGCGGCAGGCATGAGTGCCTGCGCTCCCAGGGCAATGAGCTTTTCGCGAGGGCCGCCTGCTTTAAAGATGGAAGCCGTTCATGAGGTAGAACTTCAAAACGTCACAAAGCGCTTCGGCGAAGTGATTGCTGTTGACTCAGTCTCGTTGTCGGTCCTGCCAGGCGAGTTCCTGACTCTGCTCGGCCCGTCCGGTTGCGGCAAGACGACGCTGCTCAGGATGGTCGCTGGATTCGAACGGCCCGACGCTGGACGCGTAGTTCTCGGCGGTCGCGAAGTGACCCAACTCTCACCTCATCAGCGTGACGTCACCACCGTGTTCCAGCATTACGCACTCTTTCCACACCTAAGCGTGTTCGACAATGTAGCCTTCGGGCTCGAGCGCAGAAGCGTCGCTCGCGATGAGATAAAGCGTCGCGTTGCGGCCGCGCTTGATATGGTGCGCCTTAGCGGGCTTGATGAGCGTCAGCCAAGCGAATTGTCGGGCGGACAGCAACAACGAGTCGCGCTGGCTCGCGCGCTGGTGGTGGAGCCGAGAGTGCTGTTGCTGGACGAGCCGCTCGCTGCGCTCGATTTGAAACTCAGAAAGCAGATGCAGATCGAGTTGAAAGGCTTGCAGCGGCGCCTGGGAATCAGCTTCGTCTATGTAACTCACGATCAGGAGGAAGCGCTGACCATGAGCGACAGGATCGTGGTGATGAACGCCGGCCGCATCGAACAGGTAGGCCGCTCGGAAGAGATCTACGAGCGCCCGAAGACCTCATTCGTCGCAGGCTTCATCGGCGTATCCAACATCATCGAAGGCACGGTTGAAGAACTGATCGGCGAACTCTCAGTCGTCCGCGTTGGCAACGCCAGCGTCGGCGCACAAGCAAATGGAGTAATGCCTGGCGAGCGCGTGCGTGTACTCGTCAGGCCCGAGAAGATCAGCATTTCGACAGAACTCGCAGCCGGCTTGCTCGCTGGGAAGATCGACTCAGCCGTATATCTCGGCGAAAGCACACAGTGGAAAGTCACGATGGAGGACGGACACGCTCTGACGGTGCTGGAGCAGAACCGGGAACCATTTCAATCCGCACAAGCGCGAATCGGCCAGACGGTGTGCGTCAGATGGGAGCCTTACAGCGCAGTGATACTGAAGGGATGAACTATAAGGACTCGATCTCGCTTCGACGAAGTAGCCGGCTGCCCCAATACGCGTTGTGGGGTTTCTTACTGCTTAGCTCAGGTCTCCCTCGGATCCTTGCGGCCTTCTTACTGCCCAACGAAGAAGGGGATCCGTATTCCTATCTTCAAGCTATCGAAATCATGCGCGCCAGCATCGCCGGTGGAACATTTACACTCTCGGAGTTGTTCGGCTTCTGGCTGCCGCTGTACCAATTTATCTGTGCACTGATAAGCGTAGTCGTCGGCCATCCATTGTACGTCGCAAAGCTTGTTTCTGCGCTTTGTGGAACCGGAGTCTGCCTGCTGGTTTTTCAAGTTAGCATGCAACTGACTGCGAATCGGATGCTCTCCCTTCTGGCATTTGCGCTAATCGCTCTCAATCCAATTCACATTATGTACTCCGCGTTCTCGATGGCAGATGTCCCGCACGCTCTTATGGTGTTGGGCAGTTTGTACTTGGCCACCAAGGATCGTTGGGTGCTTGCGGCGAGCTTGGTGGCGGCTGGCGGCCTGATGCGTCCGGAGTCATGGCTATTTGTGGCGTTGCTGCCGGCGCTTCAGTGGTTTCTGCACCGTCGAGTCTCTCTGATCGCCTTCTTTGTTGCGTTGACTGCTCCTGTGGTTTGGATCTACATCTCCTGGGCGGCAACAGGCGATCCACTCGAGTATTTCAAGGTGCGTAACGACTACATCAGGGAGTTGCTTTCAGAGAACCCTGGTCTTGCAGACTTCTCTCCGTCCCATGTTCTTACCGATCTGCGAACGCTTCTCTATTCGGCCGGGCCGGCGGTGGTGATCGCGTGCCTGATTACTGGGTGGCTGCTTATCAAACATACTGGCGGCGAACCGAACGATCGCCCTTCGGAATCATCGTCGGCGGTTGTGGTGACCGTCGCGTACTTTTTTTCATCTCTTGGCTTCCTTCTATTTGCCTACTTCACAAAAAACCAACCGGCCATATTCGCGCGATATTGTCTCGTTCTGTTTGCGTTGGGACTTCCAATACTTGCGTGGACATTCTTAGCTGCCAGGAAATGGAAGCCAGCCTGGGCACTCAGATTATCGGTGGTGCTTGTGGCTCTATCTCTGTGGCAATTGGCTTTTCAGCTTCGTGATGGAACCTTCTTCATCAACCACGTGTTACAGAAGCGAATTGTTGCGAAGTACCTGAGAGACAAGTTCCAGAGCAGCTCAGGGTTTAAGATCTTTTGTGATGACGACACAGTCAAGGTCTTAGCCGGCATTCCCGCGGATAGTTTCGTGAGTTCGTCCAGTTCACCAGGCGACTCGAAATCATTCCTGGGCTATCTCAGGGAGAATCGAGTTGAATATCTTGTTTACGAAAGGAGGAACAGATCGGCTGTGGTAACTCTGTTCCGAGACTTAGGCGAAAAGCGGATCAACGATCTTTTCCAACTGGTCGCATCCACAAACGTCGATCTCCGTCTTTACCGGACAATCTTCTAGTAAGACGACGTGAGCGGCCGCCGTTGGTTGTTTCTTTCGCTCGACAGAGCGACAATCGCCTCGTGAAATCGCGTTCGTGGTTCGGTCTATGAGACGGAAGTGAACACGCTGCTCTGCGCCTTTGCGGGACTCGCAAAGCAGCAGTATTCATTTCCGCTTAATGGATGAACTACGAACTCCTGAGCTTTTCGGTTTAGCTGCGGATGACGCCTAGTATGAAGAAGCCGACCAGATTCTTACTTGCCCCGGCGATTCTGTGGCTGCTGCTGTTGATAGTAGCGCCGCTGCTGATCGTACTGGTTGTGAGCCTCGCGACGCACGGCACTTATGGAAAGACCCTCTACAATTTCACGCCGGCGAATTTCCTCCGTGCGTTTGACCCGCTGTACTTGCGCGCCTACTGGCGGACAATTTGGATCGCGACGACCACCACGGTGCTCTGTGCCATAGTAAGCTATCCGGTCGCGTACTATCTGGCGTTGCGGGCGCCTGAGCGATGGAAGCGCACGCTGCTGGTGCTCACGGTCATTCCGTTCTGGACCAGCTTCTTGATTCGGACTTATGCGTGGATTCTTCTCCTCAGAAGCGAAGGCGTGATCAACTCAGCGTTGATGGGCACCGGTTTGATCGGCGCGCCGCTCAGGCTGTTGTACTCCGACTTTGCCGTTCTGGTTGGTCAGGTCTACGGCGAGCTACCTTTCATGATATTGCCGATCTACGTCGCGCTGGACCGCTTGGATGTTCGTCTGCTTGAGGCCGCTCGGGACCTCGGGGCGAACAAATTTTGGACGTTTGTGAAGGTCACACTGCCGCTATCACGCCCGGGGTTGCTCGCGGGGATCGTGCTTGTATTCATCCCGTCGCTTGGCGCGTTTATAACGCCTGATCTGCTGGGCGGCGCGAAGTCGGTGATGATCGGTAACCTGATTCAGAATCAATTCGCACAGCTCAATCAGCCGTTCGGGTCAGCGCTGTCGTTGATTCTCACGGCGGCGGTGTTGTTACTTCTGGCGATTGCATTCAAGTCCGGGCTCAAGTCGAGTGAGCTCGCGTGAGAAGATTTGCACGAGCCCTGCCATCATTTTGGAACTTAGTTCGGCAATACCACGAATCAACATCGAGGCGTGAGCTGTCCATAAGCTTTAATCTCCATTGGAAGGTCTGATCTCTCCACAATGACTCAAATCCTATCTGTTGTTCTCTCAATCGCCATATCCGCAATCGCGCAGACAGCCAAACCCGTTGAACCTCCGGACACGGCGCCGGGTCGAATCGTGAAAGCCTACGTGAAGGCGTTCAACTCCGGTGACGAGCAGGCGATGCGCGACTTCTTCGCGAACAACGTCAGCGCAAGCTCGCTCGCGCAACGGCCAATCGAAGCGCGCCTGGAAGTCTATCGCGAGATGCGCGGCAATATGGGAGCGATCGAGATACGTCGGCTCCTGGCCGCGCGAGACGACGAAGTCGTCGTTCTTGTGCAGACGAAACGAGGTGACTGGTTCGAGTTCGGCTTTCAGTTCGAGCCGGCTCCTCCACAAAAACTGATGGGGGTTCGCGTGCAAGATTCCGATGCTCCCGCGGCCTCGGCCGAAGTCGATAGTCTGCCGGCGACGATGACTGAAGCCCAACTCGTCGACGCGCTAGACAAGCACCTGAGCCAGGCGGTCGCCGCGGGTGAATTCTCGGGCACGGTGCTGGTCGCGAAGAAAGGGAGCCCGCTTTTTCAAAAAGCGTATGGGCTCGCCAGCAAGGAATTCAACGTGCCCAACCGCGTGGATACGAAGTTCAATCTCGGATCGATCAATAAGATCTTCACTCAGATCGCGATCGGTCAGCTCGTGGAGCAAGGCAAACTCTCACTTGATGACAAGCTTGGAAAACATCTGCCTGATTATCCAAATCACGAGGCCGCCGAGAAAGTCACGATTCGTCACTTGCTCGATATGAAGTCGGGGATCGGTGACTTCTTTGGACCTGAATTCGAAGCAACGCCGAAGAACAAACTCAGAACGGTGAAAGATTTTCTCGCGTTGTTTGCGAACAAGGCGCTGCAGTTCGAGCCGGGAACAAGGCAGCAGTACTCCAACGGCGGTTACATTGTTCTGGGCGCCATCGTCGAGAAGGTTTCCGGCCAGGATTATTACGATTACGTTCGAGAGCGCATCTTCAAGCCGGCGGATATGCAGAACACCGACTGGTACGAAGCAGACCTGGTGAGTGCGAATCTCGCGAGCGGCTACACCATTGGAGGAAACGCGAAGGGCGTTCGCCGAAATAACTTCTACAGCCGCCCGGCGAAGGGAAGTCCGGCCGGTGGTGGTTATTCGACGGCTCCCGACTTGCTGAAATTCGTAGCTGCTCTGCGAGAAGGGAAGTTGCGCGTGCCCGACTTCAGGAATCAACAGTCGCCCGGCCAGGCAGTCGCGCGCTTTCGAGGCCTGGGCATCGCCGGCGGCGCCCCGGGGATCAATGCCGCGCTAGAAGCCGACGAAGACAGAGGCTACACGATCATCGTGATGTCCAACTACGATCCACCGAGCGCTGAGAAGATAGCGCGACAGGTTCGAGGCTGGATCAGTCGGATCAAGAAGTGAGGTCCTGGCGGCTATCGGATTGCAAGAGGACGTCTCGGCGAGCCTGACGCTCCCTTGAAGGGTGTCGGCTTGAAGATGAATAGGAACTCGTAGGCTAGCGGAAAGGGCCACGCTTGAGTTCTCGAGATTCGCGGAGACTGAAATGCGACTGAGGTTCGAAATGTCAACAGAGTCAAGCGTGATCCGCTCCCAAACGGTTCAGTGCCCAATCTACGCAAAGAGATCTTCGATATTACTCTTCGTTGTTCTTCTTAACCTTCTACTACTCAAGCTAACATTTCTTACAAGCTTTTCTGAAGCATTTCCTCAATTAACTATTCTGATAGACTACCGCCCCAAGACCGGTTTATGCGGAAGCAAAAGAGGGAACTCACGAGGTGGAGACTGTCTGAGATGGGACAGGCGGCAACGGTAGCGAGACGCTGAACGCTCTCCTGTTACCGTAAACCTCCGCAGCGAGGCTGTCCGCTGCCTCAGGCGTCTTCTTCAAATACCTGTCGTACCACGCCAGAAACCGCTGATACCGATCGCGCTGCTAGGCTAAGCCACCGGGTGCCATTGTCTGACGTCTAAGCAAATCTAATTCGTCCGCTTGGACGTCCGATCTTTTCTGCCCAGAAGAATCCCTTCGACACTCAGATCTTCGTCCAGGTCTTCCCAATGAATGCCAATGCCAGGACCGATGAATTCGTAGTTCTCTCGCTGTTCTTTCGTCGCATTCAGAAGTCGCGGGTAAAAGGCTAACGGTGCCGACACTTGACGTCCGTCTTCCAGGCCGAGCCAAATATTATCGTCATCAAACCAAACTTTGACGGCGCGAACTTCAGATACCAAAGTGCTCATTCCATTTCTCCCTGACCGGCATGATTTCAGTCCGACCAGCCGAGATGGACCTCCTGATCAGCGTGGAGACGCCAAACCGCAACCCGCGTGTGGGAGGCGTGAACGACGGTTCCCATCCGCTTGGCTTGTGTGTCCAAGTCACGATGGCGCAGTACGCGGCGCACAAAAACGGCTGCCTCCGATTGCTTGACATCCAAGTAAACCAGACTGTATCGGGCATGACACAGACCGCGCGGATAGAAATCGCGGTCAAGCGTAAATAGTGTCGGTCGACGCAGGCCAATCAAGAAGGAGATGATCTCTTCGTCCTGCATCGCTTTCCATCCCGCCTCGTACCCAATCTGCCTAAGCGGCACGCGCCAGTTACGGAGCAACCGGCGTTGGTCCTCGAGGACGTTCTCGTCCAGAATGTTCATGCGGCGGTCGGCTCTAGCACGAACTCGTCCGCGTGCCTGAGGAACGCTTCGCCCGACAGCTTGACCGCCTCAGCAATGGCGTCTTTAGTGATGCTGTTGTGACATTGCTCGATGATCGTTTCCCAGGCCATCCCGTCAGCGAGCATCTCCAGCACTTGCCAAACCATGATGCGAGTGCCGCGAAAGATGGGCTTGCCATGACAGACCTTTGGGTCAGCAACGATATACGCCCCAACAGTTTTACCTCCGTGTTCTTCCGCATCCGAGCACCTCTTTGCAAACAGTTCGATGCCGATTATACAACGAAGCATGGGAGCGAACCACTCTGTTCGATTCCAACGGCAGGCGCAGCACACCCGGCCTGTATGATTTGTATAGACCCGGCGTAACCTCCCGCCTGCCCGGTTCATGCGGAAAGAGAAGAACCTGAGTAATTATCAACGATAGCCAGGACGAGACGCTGGGCTGCTACCGCCAGCGCTAGCGCACCGCAGCCGGGCTGGCGGTTGCTTCTGGAGCCTTTTTCAAATACTTGTCGTACCAGGCCAGATACCGCTCATACCTATCCCTCACGTAGCTCGGTCGGCTGATGCCGTGATTCTCGTTCGGATAAATAACCATCTGCGTGTCTATGCCAAGGCTCCTGAGCGCCTGATACATCTGCTGCCCGCCTTGCACCGGCACGTTGAAGTCGCGCTCGCCGCCAAGGAACAACGTCGGCGTTTTGATCCGGTCGGCGTGCAGGAACGGATACGAAATCTTCTGATAAGTCTCCCACGCCTTCGGATTCCACGGTGGTCCGATTTCGTAGTCGTACTGAATTATGTATTGATCCGTCCCGTAGAAAGCAACCGTGAACGCCGTGCCCGCTCCGCTCGTCGCGGCTTTGAAGCGAGTATCACTCGCGATCATATAGTCGGTCAGAATCCCGCCGTAGCTCCAACCACCGACGCCCAAACGATCGGGATCGGCAACGCCCATCTTGATGACATGATCGACGCCGGCTTGCAGGTCCTCGACTTCGTAGTGCCCCCAATCGGCGAAGATAGACCGCGAGTATTTCATGCCTCGCCCCGAGCTGCCCCGATAGTTCACAGCCAGCACTGCGTATCCGTTCGCCGCGAAGAACTGCCGCTCGGCGCTGAACGAATGCTGATCCTGTCCGTTCGGTCCGCCGTGGATGCGCAACAGCAACGGCACCTTCGTCCCCTTCACATAACCAACGGGGTAGGTCAATAGGCCGTGCACATCCGTTCCATCTTTGCTCTTAAAATTGACGTCTTCGGTGGGTGCGATGTCGAGCTCAGCAAACAGCGCGTCGTTCTGATGCGTGAGCTGACGGAGAGAGCCTCGGTCGACGGCGTAGATTTCAGTGTGCCTTGTATCACTGCCGGAGAGTACTACTAAACGGCCACCTGCAGAGTCCCAGCTCGACAGCGCCACCGGCGGAGCGAGCAAACGCTCTACATCGCCACCCGCCAGATCTACCCTGGCGGGATAAACTGAGCGGTCGTCGGCGACCAGGAAGCGGATCGATTTGCCATCGTCGCTGAATGTGGGTGACGAGACACCGCGGTCGAGAGCTTCCACCGCCTTCACGCGTGTCGGGGCGCCGCTTCCGTCGCTCGCCACAAGCGTCAAATGGCTCATCCCATAGGCCCCGTATTTTTTCTCGTCGCCTTCCAGGAACGCGATCCATTTTCCGTCCGGACTCCATTCAAGCCGGGAGCGCCCGCCTCGGCTGCTCGGCTGAGTCAGTTGCTTTTCCGTGGAACCGGCCTTCGCATCGGCAACATGGACCTGAGCCGACGGCTCGCGGTCAGGATCTTCGGCGTGATTGCTCATGAAAGCGATGCGGCTGCCATCGGGCGACCACGAAGGCCCCGACTCGTCCCATTTGCTGGCAGTCAGGCGGTCCAGCTTTTTCGTCTCGATGTCAAAGAGATAAATGTAGCTGTGACGCCCTGAGAGCAAATATCCCTGTCCGTCTTGTTTGAAGTGGTAGCGATCAATCACTATGGGCTTCGGCGCCTTAGGTTTTGGAGCGTTAGCTCCTGCCGGGCCACCGCCGCCTTCCGTTGATGGAGGCGTGTTCGCTTCAGCCTCGGGATCGGGATCGCCTACGACTAACGCCAAACGTTTTGAATCCGGAGACCATTCGTAGCCCTGCAGTCGTCCCTTCAGCTCCGTAAGCTGCATCGCCTCTCCGCCGCTGCGGTCGAGCAACCACACCTGGTTGCCTTTGGCCTTGCCGGGTCGCGACGAGGTGAACGCGAGGTATTTCCCATCCGGGCTCCAGCGCGGCGAGTTCTCGCTATCCTGACTCCAGGTGATCTGTCGGTCGCTCTTGCCGTCGAAGCTCACCATCCAAATGTGTGCGGCGCTCTTGTCTTCCTTGACGTCGATGGTCGACACGACGTAGGCGACCCATTGTCCGTCGGGTGAGACCTGCGGATCGCGCACTTCGCGAACGCGCGCGAGGTCGTCGAGCTTGAGCGTTCGCTTTGCGGGCTGCTGCGCGGCGACCAGGTTCGTGACAGCAAGCAATAACACCAGAATCTGGGATAGTCGTTTGGCATACATGGCGTTAGTTCTCCTCTTGAAAAGCTGGGCTCCACCGGTTTATGCGACTGGATGGCGCGATTCTAGCGAAGAGTGGAATCAAGAACAAGTCGAGGTCGCACAGTTGTCGCACAGTTCGATCAGGCTTGCGCCAGGTGCTCGCCGGAAAAACTCGATCAGCGCTTCGAGTACCAGGATAGGTTCTCGGCGCTCTCACTTAACCTTCGGAATAGTTCATCAGAGTCGGGAAAAGTTATTACATAATAATTCATCCTGTTTTTATCCCGCACCCTTTCGAAGTACTTCATGTCAATCGAGAATTGACGCCTCCCAATGCGCATGACGAATTGCACTAGGTCATACTCGGGAAGTTCTATCTGCGCTACCGGCATTGAAGATGCACAGAGACCCCGCTCGCCAACCGATAAGAACATCTGAGAACCAGGTAAGTCTGCAACTGAAGTAACCTTCGCGTTGCTGTCCCAGGACTCTTGATCCACTGTTGCCCTCAAGTCCAGAATTGCCGCGATCCTCTTGGTATTTGGCTCATACTCCAATAGCCTTGCGGTTCCGGTGGTGATCAATTGCAAATCGCTTTCCCTATACAACTCAAACCCCGGAAGTTTCAATCTTCTGAGATCAAAGGGTCGCTTTCGCAGATAAATTGTGATCTGAGGTTCAGTGACGAGGTGGCTCGCTTCACACTCTCGGTTCAACTGGGGGTACGCCGTTGAAGCTGGGGGGATCCTAATAACTTCAGGAATGAAACGGCCCTTACGAAAAGCGTCTTGTGAGTAAATCCCCGAGCTAACACTCGAACCCTTGGGATTGGCCATATAGTCAACAACAGCCTCATCGAGCCGCTGGAGATAGGATGAATACCATCGGTGACGCGGGATGAGCACAGCAGCTTCAACTTTCACGTCATTGATCGGCTGGAGCAACCGGCTGACTTCCTTGAGCATTGTAGTGTGTTGTTGTATTGCCCTCTTTGTATCGCGTTGTTCGCGTAGGCTCGACTCAATCGAGGCCTGCTGTGCTGTATCCAGAATTGCTTTGCTATCTTCCCGCCGTCTCTGCTCGACCGCCTCCGCTTGTTGTTGCTGCGTTAGGTCCTTAAGGGCCTGGCTTTGCTCCGCTTGTTGTTTCTCTTGTCTTGCTTGATCATCGGTACGAGCCTTATTGATGCTTTCCAAAGCTGTCGTATTCAGACTCATAAGCAAGCCCACAATTACGAATGCTATTGAGTATCTACCTGCCCTGGTCAGATGCCTTTTGCCTTCGTCATCTTTGGTTGAGAGTTCGTGCGTGAGTCCCCACATTGTGGAAACAGAAGCGAGTACAAGTCCTGAGTACTTGAAAATCGTCAGTATTGTAGTTAGCGAAAACATTTTGAATTCATCGCCACATGCGTGGCAGGAGTTAAACAACCAATACAGTTCTCAAAAGTCCGTCCAAAGCTGAATCCCAGCTTTGGACAATACTACCTCCACATAACCTCGAGTCAAAGCACCGCCGCGTTAGCTCGTTTGTCGCGAGTGGGTGGGTGTCGCACTACACAATCAGCGTGAGTATGCCGCAATTTCAGTCCGCGGGTACCCTAGCCGCTTCTGCTTGCGCGCTCTGGCGTCTTCTACCGACAACGACGAAAATCACCAGCCCAAGTATGTTCGTAATCACAATCAGCCCGCCGATCTTCGCCGCGAACATCAAGCGGCTCTCCACCTTAATTATCGGAACGATCGAGAGCGCCACATACAGCAGCGTCATCAGAAACCCCGATAGCGCCGTTATCTTCAACCACATTGGCGGACGATGATTCATTGCTCTCAATCCGATCAGCGGTATCAGAAACATCACCACATAAGTCAGCGCGTAGAATACTCCCGATGCATTCCACAACAATTGAAACGCTTCTTGCTTTCCCACACCCATGAGTCCAACAAGCCCCAGCGCGAGCGTTGCGGCTCCGACGAACAGGATCGAATTGACCGGCGTCCTATGCTTGGCGTGCAGCCGCGTGAACCAATCCGGCAGCAAGCGATCCCAACCCGCCACCATAGGAAGGCGTGTGTTGCCGCCGAACATCACGCTTGATTGCGCGACCCTTATGACGAGCAGGGCGAGGATAGCCAGCGGCGCGACGTTTGCCACTTCGCCGAGCGGTCGGAAGCCTTCGCTCAGCACCTGCGGTATGGGGGCGATCAGGTCAATGCGATCCTGCCCGATCAACGCCAGCATCGAGCTTGTGCCGAGTATGAACATCACCGCGATCACGGGCGCCGCGACGACTACCGAGCGGCTGATCGCGCGCACGGGATCGCGGCATTCGCCAGCATGTATGGCAACGTATTCAAACCCGCCCAGCGCCCCGAATCCCATCTTGCCAAGCAGGTTCAAAGTCATAAGCGACAGCACCGGCATCTCAGTCTTGAGCGGATGGTACTCAGCCAGAGGGCCGTTCGCTCGGTTCAACAAAGGAAGAATCAGAACAGCGGCGAACGTTATCAGCATCAGCGCGCCGCCCGCTTTGTGGACCCACTTACCGACGCCAAGCCCAACCGTTGTCAGCAGCACAAGCGCGCCGATAATGATCAGGTTCACGACACCAATAAACCACTTGCTGCTTGTCAGGGACTCGCCGCTCGGCCCGATAATATACCCGATGTATTGAGTCACCTGCAGTCCGATCTCCGAGGTGTTTAGAATCGCAAACAGCCACAGGTTCCACGCGACGAGGAACCCGATCAATTCGTTGAAGCCGAGCTTGGCCCACTGATAAAGCCCGCCTTCGAGCGGCATGGTCCGGTTGAGGTATATCACCACTACTGCTGATGGAAAGTAGAAGAGGACAATTGCAAGCAACCACAGGACAACGTGCGAGGGGCCTTGCTTTGCGGCGACGCCGATCCACGGCAGCCCGACGATAAACAGGATTTGCGTGAGCGCCAGGTCGGTCAACCCGAGTTCTTTCTTGAAGACAGCGCTGCGCTGCTCGACGCGCCCCTCTTCAAGTTGAAACTCCGCAGCCGTTTTGGCATCGTCGCTGCTCTTCATAAGTTTCTACCCCTGGCAAGAAAGAGGTCTTCTTAGCATGTCGATTCCGCGTAGGTTTGAGATTCTACCGGCTAACAAGCGGTGCCGCCATCGCTAAAGCGCGGGCGCGCGGATTCAAAGAGGCTTGTAATGAATTGGTAGCGCTTGTTGCGAGCCACGTTTTGTTCTGGAATAATCACACTGAACGCCAGGTGCAACAAGATCGTGGTTATAAGACTTAGCCAGCATTATCACCTGCCCCGACGGTTAGCAGCCCGGGCAAGATCGCTCTGGACATTGACAGTAGCGCTTTCACTTCTGACGCTGGCTTCTGTTGCCGCAGGCACGCTCGCACAATCGGGAAAGGGGACGAACGCCGGGCGGCGCATCATAACGCTCAACGTCATTGCTCATGCGCCGGAGGGCACGCAGGTCACCAAGGAAGACTTCGACCTTTACGACGGCGGGGCGGCGCAAGAGATCGAAAGCTTCGGCCGTTTGGACAGCGGTTCACGTCTCATCCTGCTTGTGGATAGCAGCGCCAACCTGAAGGTTGAAGCGGCAGCGTTGCAGAAGGCGATGGAGGCCATTATCAATGAGCTTTATCAGGACGATCAGATGATGGTGGTTGGCTACAGTGAGACGGCGGAGATTCTGGAGGATATGACCCCGGACCTCGCTAAGTTGCAGGCAACCCCGGCAAAGATTATCCGCAAGGGTTCTCCGAGCCTGTTTGACGCACTTATTGCGGTAGCGGACGCGTTTTCAAACCAGGCGAGCAGCGGCATTGAGAAGCGAGCAATCATTCTGATCAGCGACGGCCACGATGCGGAGAGCAAGACTAAGTTCGACGAAGCGCTGCGGGCTCTCCAGGAGGGGAACATCGTCCTCTATACCATTCAGGTTCCCGACCGCACGCGAGGAGCGCTGGTGCGGGACAAACCAAAGCCACCCGCAGCGATCGAGCAGTTAACTGTTGGCACAGGCGGAGCTATCTATCCATTTGATAAAGCAACCGAAGCAGCCAAGATCATCTCAGACGATCTAAGAAAGAATTGGTATCGGCTCGTATATTCGCCGTCCGGGATCAACACGCTGAACATGCGGCGGTTGCTCTTGATGTCTCATAGCCCAAACATTCAACTTCGCACTAAAGGTTCGCACCCGGCTAAGTACCATAGGCCCTATTAGCCGTTTGATCCTTCCGATCCTGCATCTAGGCTTTACCGCGGTGTTTCAGTTCAGAGAGAAATCAGCCCCCCAAAAAGAAAAAGGCACCGGACTAATCCGATGCCTCTTGGCCCCTCAGGTTGTATCTTGCGAGCATCGTTGGTGGGTGATGCTCATAAGTATACCCAAGCTTGAGCAATGTGCGTGCCGCTGAGGTTTATCTACCCGAACTTTTTACTTAACTGTTCAAAATGCGACGCTAAATTTGTGAGTTCAACCGACGACATGTCTATTGGTCGCTGCAATGTCTTGGGACACGAATGCCCTTGAGCGTGCAAAGCTGGCACAAAGTTATCATCTGACAGGAACAAACTGAGGTTCCTTCGCGACGACGGGGCGGACGACCGCGTTTCGGTGCGAGAAGGCCAGAAGAATCCCGAGCATCGCAAAGGACGTTATCAGCGACCAGCCGCCGTGGCTTACGAATGGAAGGGTAATGCCGGTCATTGGAAGAAGGCGGACCACACCGCCAATGTTGACGATGGCTTGAAAGCCGATAAACGCGGTCATCCCTGCGGCCAGTAACTTGGAGAACATATCTGGAGCGCCAATACTGATGGTCGCTCCCGCAAAGACGAAGACACTCAAAGCTATTAGTATCCCCAGCCCTCCGGCGAGTCCAGTCTCCTCTGCCAGCGCAGCGTAGATGAAATCCGAATCCGAAATCGGAATGGTCTCCGGGAACCCGAGTCCCAACCCCTGGCCCGTCTTGCCCCCTTCGTTGATGCCAAACAATCCCTGCGATTGCTGCAGCACCTTGTCCGCCCACGCTTCGTTGTTTCGTTGCTTCGCCTCCTGAGGGTTAGTGGCATCCAGCGTGAGGTTTTTGACTTGAAGGTATCTATCAAGGTCTCGCTTCCACCACCAGGTGTCCGGTGGTGGCGGTTCCCAGGTGTGCGCCCATTGATAGAAACGAAAATGAACTCGACCGGGAAGGCCGAAACCGGTTGTAGCTTTTGTTGCGCCGAAGAACACCACGAAGAGAATAGCTACCAGTGCCACTGCGTAAGCCAACTGTGCCTTCTTGCGAACGGCTATGACGTAGAGCATCACATACACCCCAAAGAAAACGAGCATCTGGCCGAAGTCGGACAGGGCGAAGAATGGCAGAACGGGCATTGCCGCGATGACGACAAAGGGTAAAAAGTAGCGCGCGGGCGGCAGGCCCCAGCGTGTCCGCCTCAGATGGCGATAGCTGTCCGCGAGCATTCCGGCGAAGCTAAGCAGGAAAAGTATCTTCACGCCTTCCCAGGGCGTCGTTTGCCCGAGAAACTTCCCTTCCTGACTGATTAGCACGACCAGGCCAAACGGGACCAGCGTTGCGAGGCCTAGGATCAACGCGTGCTGCTGAAGCCACAGCAAAAACTTCTCGCTTCTAAAGAGCCGAAAGCACACTGCCATCGCAAGCAACGCGGCGATCGGAATGTAGGTGTTCACTGAAGTGAGAATGTCTTTCAATGTATACTCGTATACCGGGAGCCTTTGGAGCCCGGGCGTTTTCGGAACTGCCGCGGCAGACCCGAACATGAATGTCTTCTTTTCGTCGTCGTAGCCGGTTTCAATATTAAGCAGCCTGACGCCCTGCGCTTTTTCCTCGCGAGCCTTCGTCCGCGCCGCGCCACGTGCTCCGTATTCGGGATCGGAGAACAGCCGGAACTGCATCAACTGTCCGACGGTGAAAAGAAAGATCGCTGCCGTTAACACGATCATCTCGCCGCGAAACCGCTGCTCCCGGGTCAGCCAAAAAAAAACGGCAAGCACCGGGATAAACAGCGCAAGATCGCGTGCCGCGACAATCTTGCCCGGCTCGTAGCCGCGAACTTCGCCGGCCCAGATCACCGCAACGTAGCCCACCAACGCCACAGCGAAGATGAGAATAAACATCAACAAGTGAAATGAAGGCCTCGTCCGCGCGAGCCTATTAGTGCTTTCCATTCGTTCCCTATTTTAGATAGTTCAGCGAAGCGGCCTTCCCTAGAAGTTTGACTGCAATCGGCGCAGCTGTCTTAGCGCCCTGGCCACCGCCCTCAACCATCACAGCAAACACGATCTGCGGATTATCCGCGGGCGCGAACCCGACAAACCACGAGTCGGTCGAGCCTGCCATCTTGGGGTGCTTGTGACCGGCTTCGTCTACGTAATCGACCAACGGGTTTCCCTGTCGATCATAGGCATAAACATCGCGGTCCGCCGTGCCTGTCTTGCCTCCCGCCGAAATGCGTCCCGTACGTGCACCGAATGCGCCGGCGGCAGTTCCACTTTCGACCACCGAACGCATCATCGCTCGAAGCTGCGCCGCAGATTGAGCAGAGATGAACGGGCCAATCACCTTTCGCGGCGCGTCCGGCTCGAGGGTTGGCGCTACGAATGAGCCGTCAGAGCTCGCTGCCGATGCAGCAATCAAAGCCATCGACATTACCGTCAAGTCGTCGTACCCCTGCCCGAAGCTCTGTAGCGCGACGTCGAATTTGGTGGCCTTGCTTGAAAGGTTCATTTTAGGGACGGGAGGTGCAAACACGTAATCGAACTGGTCCTTCTCACCGTGGATCAGTTGCCAGAGATCGAGCGAGCGTGCGGTCTTATCATCCGGCGAGGTCGCAAATCGCATTCTCCTCGCGTAATTCGCGAGACGTTCTTTGCCGATCTTCAATCCCAACTGCGCGAAGTATTGATTGCACGAGAGTCGAAACGCGTCGTGAAGCCCCATCGTGCCATGCACTTCGCCGCCATAATCTCTGATGGGCCGGTTGGAGCCGTCGGGTGTGAACCCTTCGGCACGACAAGTGAACCTCTCGCCGGTGATCCCCAGATCAATTGCGGCTGCGGCGACGAAGGTCTTAAACGTTGAACCGGGGCGATAGTAAAACGCCCGGCCACCGGTCACCAGGGTGCCCAACACGCGATTCACGAAGGGGCTCAGCGGTTGGGTCGTGAAGTCTTCAGCTTGCTCGCTCATCCGCCGCCAAGTGTTCTCATCCTTGATCGCTGTTGGGTCGAAGCTTGGGTAGGAAGCCATCGCCAGCACTTCGTTGTTTGGCAGCCGCAAGACGACCGCTGCTGACGGCTTGCCGCCGGATTGCAGAAGATTGAAAGTCTCTCGCTGGAGTTGAGCATCAATCGAAACCCTCAAGTCTTTCCCTACCGGGTTGGGCGATCTTATCTGGTTATAAGTGCTTGTCGGTTGGGTGAGCCAATCCCGAAATGCAGATTCAAGGCCTCCCGCGCCGAAGATGAAGTCCGAATACCCGGTCAGGTGGACCGCCGCGGCGCCGAGTGGATATTCGCGCGTGATGACACCCGCATCGGACCTGTACCTGATGAGCGCGTTCTCGAGCTTGCCGCTGCGATCCAGCACCCAACCCTTCAAGGCGCTCTCGGCCAATCTGAGGTTTCGAGCGTCGAACCGCGTTGCTCTATTGAACTGCGAGTCCTTGCTCGAATTAGCCCAGAAGACCCAGTAGGAGTGAAATCCAAACACAGTGAGGATCAATACCAGAAAGGAGACTCTCAGTCCGCGAAGCCAGCGGTTTGTTTCAGCCGGGCCAAAGTCTTTGAGATCATTCGGAGATTCGCTGGTGACTGGCGCGGCCGGGTTTCGATGCCGCCAGGCCGCCCACAACAGGACCAGCATTAGAAGTAGCCCGAGCGATACGAATATGAGAGTGAGGATAACAGGCGCCCACATCAGAGCTGGCTCCTATACTCGCAGCATAGATTTCAGTCTCCGCGCTGCGCCGCGACCGGGCAATCGTGCGAACTATGCAGATGGTTCATTCCAAAGTCGTGGCGACTCAAGCGATCTCCGCCACCGTCAGCTTGAAATCACCTACTCCAACGACGTCTCCAGCGTTCAGCGCACGTGCTTCGTCACTACCGAGCAGTTGCTCGTTGACATAAGTCCCGTTTGCGCTGCCAACGTCGGCAATCACCACCTGTCCTGCGCTCCGAAGAGAGAGTGAGCAGTGCAGCCGCGAGACGCTCGGGTCATCCATTCGCACAGCGTTCCCGGCAGCCCTGCCTATGTATGCCGGAGCGCCCTCTGGTTTCAATTCGACTCTGTAGCTGCGCCCGTCAGTGCTATTGAAACAAACGCTCTTCGACCCGTCAGGGGTTGTCCGCGCGCCGGCTTGCTCCGCACCTACCGGCCGATCCTCTTCGCTATCAAAGCTCGCTCTCACTGTGGTCGCCCTGGCAAACAAATCCTGGCCGGCCTCGAGCGCAATCGCCCCGCGCGTCACATATCGCCGGTTGTGAATGTATTCGAAGACCGTGGCTGTCAGTTCCTTACCCACCGCTTCAATATACTGCGGGCTGAGGGCGGAAGTTTCCTCGTAGGTGAACAGCACCTTGAATCGGTTGGGGGCGATTCTGCGCATGCCGTGTTCGTCTTCCCGGAGGTTGGATTCGACCAGGTGCTCAATGCGGGAGGTGAGATCGCAGATAACGGTGGGCTTGAGGGTCTGCTCGTTTCCGGAGGTGAGCTTGCTGTCCACCTTTGACCCAAGCCGCTCCAGGATTCGTCTTGCGAGGCTCTCGGCCTTGTCGAGCACGCTGTCCTTGGTGTCGGCCATGCTGTCGAGAGTATATCGCTGATTAAGCGAAGGCCGCCAGCTTGGTACCTTGAATGTGCAAGGCCCGCTAATTATACTGCTCGGCTATGTCTGACCGGGACTTTGCGATCAGAGAGTGTTCCTCAATCGAGGACTTTCAGCAGTGTATCGATCTCGAGCGAGGCGTGTGGAAAGACGCGGACCTCGGGATAATGCCGATTCGGCTCTACATGATTTCGAAGGCCTGTAAGGCGCCGACTATCGGCGCTTTCGACGCGTCGGGGCGGTTGGTGGGATTCGTACACACGATGATCGCGCTGATCGACGGGCGGGTTGTATATCACTCGCACCTGGCGGCGGTCGTCGAAGACTTGCGGCATCAGGACATCGGCTTCAGAATGAAACTCGCGCAACGACAGCACGCGATGACGGCTGGTGTGCCTCTGATCATTTGGACTTTCGATCCGCTTCAGTCGCGCAACGCGCATTTGAACATCAACAAGCTGGGCGCAGTTATCCGGCGTTACGAAGTCAATTACTACAGCGAAGGGTTATCCACGGTTTTCGATTCCAACGTCCCAAGCGATCGGATATTTGCGGAATGGTGGGTGTCGTCGCCTCACGTGGAGTCGGTGCTTGCCGGTAAACGGCCTCACATTGAAAATCCAGTCGAATCTGTCTTGATCCCCGAAGACATCAACAAGGTGCGGGCAATATCCGTGGAAGAACATCTCAAATGGCGGTTGCGCGTGCGTGAGGGTTTTCAAAGGACGCTCAAGAACGGTCTGATCGTGCGCGGCTTCGAGCGCGCCGATGGCATCAGTCGGTATCTGCTTGGAGCTGACGAAGAGCGATTTCACTTTAGATAATGAAACTACAACTTGAACGAATTGAGCTCCGAGAAATCGAATTGCCTTTGAAATGGCCATTCGAAACCAGCTTCGGGCGGACCACGCGGCGCCGGATCATGATCGTTCGCGTCTTCGACAGGTCCGGGGCTGTCGGTTATGGCGAATGCACTGCGCCTGAAGACCCATTCTACAACCACGAGACGATCGATACCGCCTGGATCATCGTTACCAACTATGTAGGCTCGCTTCTCACCGAAGCGCGCATTGAACGCGCCGGTGAAGTGAACGACGCGCTCGCGCGAATTCGCGGTAATCGAATGGCTAAAGGCGGCGTCGAAACGGCGATCTGGGATCTTGAAGCCAGGATTGCCGAGAAGCCTCTATGGAAACATATCGGCGGTACGCGCGACGAGATCGCCTGCGGCGTTTCGATTGGCTTGCAACCGAGCGCCGATGCACTGCTCGAGAAAGCCAGGCGTGAAGTTGAAGCCGGTTATCAACGAATCAAAATCAAGATCAAACCCGGTCAAGACCTTTCACTGGTCGAAGCTGTTCGGTCTGAGTTTCCCGATATTAGACTGTCGGTTGATGCGAACTCGGCCTACTCTCTTGAGAACACAGACATTTTGAAGCGATTGGATGAATACAACTTGATGATGATCGAGCAGCCTCTTGCGGCCGGCGACCTCGTGGATCACGCAAAACTGCAGCGCGAAACCAACACCCCGATTTGTCTGGATGAATCCATACTGACGCTGGCGGACGCTCGTCACGCTCACGAGCTCGGGTCTTGCAAGATAATAAACATCAAACTGGGACGCGTTGGAGGCCATGCGGAAGCCAGATCGATTCAGGATTTCTGCGCCAGCCGGGGAACCCCTGTGTGGTGCGGAGGCATGCTTGAGTCAGGCATCGGCCGCGCGCACAACATTGCGATGTCGACGCTCGGCGGGTTCACCTTGCCCGGCGACGTATCGGCTTCGGCGCGCTACTGGGAGGAAGACATCATTGAGCCTCCGGTCACTGTGAGTCATCGCGGCACTATTATCGCGCCGGCCGGTCCGGGTATCGGGTACGAGGTGAACGAGGAGCGCGTGGAGTCGCTTGTGAGGAGGCGCGAGGAAGTGCGGCTCAGGTAGTGTTTACAGGAGAGACATGTCGGAGTTTGAGGGAAGGGTAGCTATAGTAACGGGCGGCTCGCGGGGGATCGGACGGGCGATCGTGAAGGAGCTTGCTGCGCGAGGCGCCAGCGTAGCCTTCAGCTTCACAAAGAATCGCGAGATGGCCGATCAGCTCGTCGCCGAGCTTCAGAGCGCCGGCAAGCGAGCGCTGCCCTTTCAGGCCGATGTAACGGACTTCGGTGCGGCAGAAGCAATGGTGAAGGCTGTAAAGGGCGACTTGGGCTCGGTCGATTATCTAGTCAACAACGCAGGGATCACACGCGATAAGCTGATAATGATGATGACCCAGGAAGACTGGGACGCGGTCATCGACACGAACCTGAAGGGCGTGTTTAACGTGACCAGGCACGCTGTATCAGTGATGGTGCGTCAGAGACGCGGCTCGATTTTGAACATCGCTTCGATCAGCGGAATCGTTGGGATGGCGGGCCAGACAAACTATTCGGCGTCCAAAGCCGGGCTCATCGGCTTCACCAAAGCGCTCGCCAAGGAGGTCGGTCGTCGAAGCATCACGGTTAATGCGCTTGCGCTCGGCTTGATCGAGACCGATATGACGGCTGCGTTACCGGATGAGTACAAGCAGAAAATGCTCGACCAGATTCCGCTGGGACGTTATGGAACTGTGGAAGAGGTCGCGCGAGTTGCGGCGTTTCTTCTTTCTGACGACGCTCGTTATATCACCGGGCAGGTGATCCAGGCAGACGGCGGGCTTGCGATGTGAGAGCCGAACGCGGATATCAGGGCCGGTTTTGCTTGCTACTCGGGAATCTCAGTAAGGGTGAGACATGTTGAAGGAGACCTAATGGATAACCAGGCTTACTATCCAACCTCAAGCCCTCAACGAAAAGGTTTAGCAATAGCTTCCCTGGTAATTGGAATAGTCAGCATACTAACTTGTGGCGGGCTGCTGCTAGGGGCAATTGTCGGTATAGTTCTCGGAATTGTCGCGATGAACAAGGCACAGAGGGATCCCGCACAGTATGCCGGAAGAGGACTCGCGATAGCCGGAATCGTTACAAGTGCCTTCTCTTTTCTTCCTGGGATTCTCGCAGTAGCCATAGCGATACCGAATCTTATTAAATCTCAGCAGGTCGCCCATGAAACCGCTGCGCTTGCTGAAGTACAAACGATCGGTAGGGCACAGATTCTTTATTCAGTTACAAAAGGACACGGCGCGTTTGCTGATCTCCGAACGCTGGGCGCACAAGGGTTAATCGATGCTGGTCTTGCCTCTGGACAAAAGGGAGGCTACATCTTTA